>ULRH01035337.1_pt1 | contig 45301 bp, 38 predicted proteins | sample 1955271 | NCBI WGS metagenome assembly ULRH01 (sample SAMEA4835677, study PRJEB28245) | human gut metagenome | biome: gut microbiome; material: fecal sample | place: Denmark | collected 2008 | reverse complement strand
CTCGTTTGCCGGTGAGCATAATACTCGTTAGCCGGTGAGCATAATACTCGTTTGCCGGTGAGCATAATACTACTTTTCCAAGCAGCATAATGATAGAGACGGAAAAAATGATAAGGCCGCATCCATAGGAACGACTCCCTTGGATGCGGCCTTTATTTTTTATAGGACTAAGTGGCTTTGGGACTTACAGTCCACGAGCCTTCCAGATCAGTTCCTTGGCGGCATTGATCTCCTGCAGCTTCTTCTCGGCAGCCCTGCGCACATCCTCACCGAGCGTGGCCACACGGTCGGGGTGGTTTTTCAATGCGACGGCACGGTAGGCAGCCTTCACTTCGGCATCGGTGGCTGAAGGACTGACACCGAGAATCTTGTAGGCGGCATCGAGGTTTGTGCTCCCATCGTGGAGATTGACAATCGACTCGATGTCGGCCGCACTGATGCCCATGGCGGCACCACACTCGCGCAGCGCACGTTCTTCCTCACCGGACACGCTGCCGTCGGCCTTGGCAATCTCCATCAGGAAAGCGAGGAGCTGCAGGCGGGCCTCATAGTTCAAGAGCTGTGAAAGCTGACGGCAGGAGCTCATCACGGCACTGCGGTATTCGTTCATGCCCAACTCGCGCTGCTTCTTGAACAGCTCGTCGAGGATGCGCTCACCATCGATCTGTGCCTGGTCACCGAAGTTGGTGCGGAGCCAGCGGCGCACAAGCTCCATCTCGGAATGCATGATGCGTCCGTCGGCCTTGATGATATACGAGGCGAGCACCAGCAATGAGAAACGGAAGGTGTCGCGATAGCCCTGAGCGTTGTATCCGCCATCCCGATTGTCTTCTTGCCAGGTTGACCTGTTGTCCGATGCCGCATTGTCACGGTCGGACATCTTTTCTACTAATGTGCCGAACACCCAGCCGGCAATTGCTCCGAGCGGACCGCCGGTAAACAGACCGATGGCTCCGCCTATCCATTTAAATATTGACATGCTGCAAAATTATAAAAAAATCTCGCGATGCGGGGCATTATCCAACATAATTTTAGTAACTTTGCAGCAAAATAAATATTTAGAAACATCAACTATGAATATTGCAATCGCATTGATCGTGTTCTTCGTGCTGGCCCTTATCTGCTGGGGCATCGCCGAACTGAATTATAAGGGATTCTCCTATAAGGAGGACGTTCCCCATCATCCGGACCCAACGGCCCACCACAATGATGGCAGAGAGCTGAACATCCGTGACATCATGCGCGACAACAGCACACGTGGCTTCAACGCCGTTCCTTCCTCTCCTGAGGACGCCAAGTAAAAGACGGACGACGAAGATCGGAACAAGATCCGCTTACCCATAAAAGGCCGCACAGGGCATCATGCCGTGTGCGGCCTTTATGCGTTGCAGCCACGCGATGGCAGAGTGAACGACTTTCAACTGATAATCTCTTCGTAGCGGGGGATCCGGGTAAGAAAGACGTACCGCCGGTTGACATAGTCCATCTTGCAGCAGTAATGCTCCATGCCGTTGGAGAGGATGAGAAAGTCTACGTGAAGGAGGAGATTATAGGAAGAAGCCTGCTCAAGCACGTGAGGAGTGATCTTGATCGTTGGTGCCTTATACTCTATGATGACACGGGGCTGCAGGTGGCGGTCGTAGACGACGGTGTCGGCCCGCAACTGCTTGTCACCACACTGCAGGGCGACCTCGTTGGCCATAAGGGTGACAGGATAGCCCAGATAGGAGGACAGGTAGTGTACGAAGTGTTGGCGTACCCACTCCTCCGGCGTGAGGGCTACATAACGGCGACGGAGGATATCCAGGACGCGGGGATGGTCGTGGGTGCCTTGTAATTTTATGTCGAAGGGAGGAAGGTTGATTGGGATCATTTTATTATCTTTGCAACACGGCTTCTTGCCGGTGAGTGCAAAGATACGAAAAATATCGCGTACCATCCCGATAAGAAGTGAGGAATCGAATCAACGAAATCATATAAGAACAATGCCTGAGAAGAAATCCGTAGTGACGTTCGACACCATCATGCGCAGTCTGAAGAAAGGCGAATACCAGCCTGTCTATCTGCTGATGGGTGACGAACCTTATTATATAGACGCCATCACCGACTATATCCAGCAACATGTGCTCACCCCCGACGAACAGGCGTTCAATCAGGATGTGGTGTTCGGGGCAGACGTGACGGTCGGTAAGATCGTCGACATGGCCATGTCCTATCCGATGATGGCAGCCCACCGCGTGGTGATCGTCAAGGAGGCACAGAACGTGCGCCAATTGGATAAGCTGGAGAAGTATCTTGCCAAACCATTGCAGACGACGATCCTCGTGATAGCTTATAAGAACGGTACCGTGGACCGGCGTAAGAAATGGGTGGCGGGAGTCGACCGCAACGGCATCGTGTTCGAGTCGAAGAAGATGCGCGACTGGCAGCTGCCCGGATTCATCAAGGGATGGCTTGCCACACACAAGGCGGCTGCCGATGACAAGAGCGCGTCGATGATAGCGGAGCACGTGGGAGCCGATCTTCACCGCCTCACCTCAGAGCTCAATAAACTGCTGGTCGTCCTGCCGGAGAACGATAGGAGAGTGACCCCCGAAGTGGTGGAGCGCAATATCGGCATTAGCAAGGACTTTAACTGGTTTGAGCTACGGGACGCCATCGTGAAGCGTGATGTAGTCAAGGCCAACATGATTATGAAATATTTTACCAGCAACCAAAAGAAGGATACCTTCTTCACATTGTTGCCCTCGCTGTATGCGTTTTTCCAGAATCTGATGATCGCCTTCTACGTACCCAACCGCAACGATCCACAGATGCTGGCCGAAGGATTAGAGTTGAGGTCGAAGTACAGTGCAGAGGCGTACCTGACGGCCATGCGTAATTATTCGGCAACTAAGACCCTGCAGATCCTGAAAGCTATCGAACGCACTGACGCGAAGGTGAAGGGAGTGGACAATCCGAATACGAGCAATGCCGATCTGATGCAGGAATTGCTCTTCTTCATACTTCATTAAATCTATGGGGACTTCTTCCGCAATGAGCAGGGTAGAAGTCCCTTTATTTTTGCGGAATGGCTAATTAAGATTTGTTAGCACTTTTATCACTGTTTTTGAATGGCTTTTTATCTACTTTTTGCCCTATTTCTTACTCTCAGAAGGGGGTGAATGGACGTATGAAGGCATAAAACAGCTCTTTTTTGCTCAAAACTCACTATCTCTCAGGAGGGTCTTTTTTAGGTATAAATGACTGAAAAATAGGGGAGTAAGTCTAAAAAGAGCCTCTGAGAATGCCATCGTTTTGGCTTTCTCGGGGGATGGGAGGCATTGGCGGCCTTCTCGTAAAAAACGAGAGATCAAGAGACTTCGTAATTCAGAATTAGCAATCGTTTAGATTTTAATGCTTGCATATTCAACTATTTACATTTTAATATTGTAAATCAAACAACTTTGAATTCATATATTAAAAGAACCTTGCATAGGTGTTCAAAGAATATAGATTGCAGTTTGTAAATTCAAATGTCATGTTTTACAAATATGAATGAATTTTTATACAGGCATATACACACACTATAATACATTAAAAATCAACCATTTATATAAAATCGGCCAAAGACGGAAAGATGAAAATGGCTTTTAAGTGTCCATTTTAGTGAGAAATAGGGTGTATTTACATTCTTATATCTATGATTATAGGCTTATAAATCAGTATTTTACATTAAAATGTTCCATAATTTGATACCTCTATTTTCCCAAAAGGGAATTCGCATTTAAAAATGCGAACGTATATCTTTATTCTTTAGTGGTTTGAATTTATATATTTAATATATTAAATTGTGAATATTGGCAATTAAATAATTTAGATTTCAGTTGCATATTTCAAATTATTGTTTTAACTTTGCAAATACGATGAAAGAGCCTTTCTCTACCCTTAAAAGTAGCTGATCGCTCCTTCAACAGTGTCCGGCGTTCCGTTGCCCCGTCTCTGAATAAGGACTCAGGTGTCTCATGGAAGAAAGAAGAAAAGAGAATGCTGGTGGATGGAAAGGAGACAGACGAACATCTTTTCCGACGACAATCATGAATCGGAAGGAAGGTGACGGGATCCTGGAAGATGTGAAGGGAATGCCGTCAGTCGGACATGGGGAGGGCTTCATCAAAGAGACAGTCCACAGACTTAAAAAAGATAAAACGATGGAAATGAAAGATCGGATCAGACAACTGATGGAAAGCAATCATATGACACAAAAAGTGTTCGCTCAGTACACAGGCATATCGGAGGCTTCGCTTAGCGGTGTCTTCAACGGGCGCACCAAACCGAGTCTCAGCATGGTAGAGTCGATCCACGAACGCATGCCGAATGTGTCGGTCGACTGGTTGATGTTCGGTTCGGGAGAGATGTACACCAGTCAGACAGAGTCTGCTCCTGCAGATGCTCCCACCCTCTTTGGTGCTGACGGGCAGCCTGCCGACGATACATCTGAGATTACCACACAGCCGGCTACGGAGCCCGTTGTATCGTCCGGCAATGTGCAGCAGCAAAAAACAGTAGTGAAATTTATTGACAAGCCTCAACGCCGCATCACAGAGATACGGATCTTCTACGATGATCAGACATGGGAGACCTTCGTGCCGAAGGACAGGTAAGGACCGGCAGGTTCAAGACAGCTTTCAGTGCACACGATCCCATACCGAACGTGCATGCCAGCCTCCGGCGACCGGAGGGCTGACCACGTGAAGGCTGACGAGGGTCTGGCTTCGTTTGCCATCGTTCTCCAACGGAGGAAAGGGTGGCCTGTGGAGACTTGCGTCGACGGTCGCTTGTGAGTGGCTGCCCTCCCCGTAGCCTGGGAAAGGAAGGCATGGAACAGCCACAGCCGGCAGTGGAAACAGCCATGGCGAGGACAGGGTCGGCGTAAAAGGGTAGCCCAAGATAAGAGATCGAGTACCAAATGAATAAGGTAAGAAAGGGAGGTAGAAGTCTGCATGCTTCCGAAACAAACAGGGCCTGCTGAGGGGCCTTTGGGACGATGCACGGATGGAACCAATGGTCGTGCCGTCGTCAAGGTCGTGTTAATCCGGACAGCGTCAGGCTTGCTCCCTTACCCCCTCCGTCACTGTCGGACGTATCGGCGTCATATACCCATTAGGATCCGCATACGTGGCCTTTTAGAGCGGTTGTAGTCCTCTCCCCTTGCATGAGCTTCCACGTGCTCACATAGGCCTCTTGCGTGTCTGAGGACGGTCGTCTGAGAACCCTATGAACCCCGTTGGAAATCACGCCCCAGAATGATATATGGAATAAACCAAATGAAAAAGGCCGCAGAACTCATCATCTGAGTCTCTGCGGCCTTGTGTGTTATTTTGTCCTGTCCTGCCGGAGGACACGTGGCGTGTCTTCCTTGCAGGAGAAAAGGCTTAGTATGCGAAGAGCGGATAGTTCTTCATCGTGTCATTGACCTTCTCGCGTACGCGGGCGATCACCTGATCATTCTCAGGATCGGCGAGTACTTCGTCGATGAGATCGGCGATGAGATGCATCATGTCTTCCTTGGCGCCACGGGTAGTCATGGCAGCTGTTCCGAGACGGATACCGCTAGTGAGCATCGGGCTACGCTCGTCGTAAGGCACAGCGTTCTTGTTCACTGTGATGTCGGCAGCTACGAGAGCGGTCTCAGCTACCTTACCCGTCAGCTCGGGATACTTCTTGCGGAGGTCAAGGAGCATAGAGTGGTTGTCCGTGCCACCGCTGACAATATCGAATCCGTGGTCGATAAGAGCCTGTGCCAATACAGCGGCGTTGGTCTTTACCTGTGTGGCATACTCCTTCCATGAAGGCAGGAGGTTCTCACCGAAGCCGACAGCCTTGGCGGCAATGACATGCTCGAGCGGGCCACCCTGGTTGCCGGGGAACACGGCACTGTTGATAAGCGATGACATCTTGCGGATGACACCCTTCTTGGTCTTCTTGCCCCAGGGATTCTCAAAGTCCTTTCCGATCAGGATCACGCCTCCACGAGGACCACGCAGGGTCTTGTGCGTCGTGGTGGTGACGATATGAGCGTACTTCACAGGATTCTTGAGCAGACCGGCGGCAATGAGTCCGGCGGGATGTGCCATGTCGATCATAAGGAGAGCTCCTACCTCATCGGCAATCTTACGCATGCGCTCGTAGTCCCACTCACGGCTATAGGCAGAGCCACCGCCGATGATCAGTTTGGGCTTGTGCTCCAAGGCCAGGCGTTCCATCTCATCGTAGTCGACACGACCGGTCTCACGGTTGAGGGTGTAGCCGATGTGATGATAGAGTATGCCTGAGGTATTGACGGCTGATCCGTGTGAGAGGTGACCGCCCTGGTCGAGGTCGAGACCCATGAAGGTGTCACCGGGATTCAGGCAGGCGAGTAAGACTGCCTGGTTGGCCTGTGCACCGGAGTGAGGCTGCACGTTGGCAAATTCGGCACCGAAAAGTTTCTTCACGCGTTCGATGGCGATGGTTTCCACCTGGTCGACCACTTGGCAACCGCCGTAGTAGCGCTTACCGGGAAGGCCTTCGGCGTACTTGTTGGTGAGGTAGCTGCCCATGGCGGCCATCACCTCGTCGCTCACGAAGTTCTCGGAAGCAATGAGCTCCATACCTTTCAGCTGGCGCTGATGCTCGTTTTCGATGAGATCAAAAATTTCCTGGTCTTTTCTCATTGTGAATGTTATTTTAGAAATGATGAATCGTTACACTAACTTTACGTCGTTGATCTGCTGCTCCTTGTCGCAATAGTGGCATTTGAGGATGCCGCGCACCTTGTCGACGATGGTGAAATAGGTGTCCATGGGCTCGTTGTTGCAGATGCACTTGGGATTGTTGCAACGCACGATGCCGTGGAGTTCGTCTGGGGTCTCAACGGTCTTCTTCTCTACCACCTCATAGTTCTCGATCTGATTGAGCACAATCTTCGGAGCTACGACAGAGAGGCGTGAGATCTCCTCATCGGTGAAGTATTTGTCGCTGATCTTGATAATGCCCTTGCGTCCGATTTTGTTTGAGGGCAGGTTGTAGCCGATGGTGACGGGTACATCGAGATCCTGCAGATGGAGCAGGCTCACCACTTGATATGTCTTCTCGGCGGGTATATGGTCGATCACGGTGCCGTTCTTGATAGCGGCGACGAGCAATTCTTTTCTACTCATGTGTTCCGTATTAATATAGTCTATAATACATAGTCGGTGTCAGCGTGGTTGCACGCCGGCCAACTTATCACTCGATAATGCTCTTGTCGTCTTTCACCTCGTCGAGTGAGATGCCGAGGCAGTAGCAGAAGATAGCCTCGCGGGCGTAGAGACCGTTCTTGGCCTGCTGGATGTAGTAGGCGTGCGGGTTGTCGTCCACATCGTAGGCGATCTCGTTGACACGGGGCAGGGGGTGCAGGATCTTCATATTGGGTTTGGCCTTCTGAAGCATGCTGTTGTGAAGGATGTAGATGTTCTTCACACGCTCGTATTCGATGAGGTCAGAGAAACGTTCCTTCTGTACACGGGTCATATACAGGATATCGGCCTGTGCGATGACGTCTTCATTGAACTCAGTGTGCTCCTCGTATCTGATGCCGTGCTCGTCACAATAGAGTTTGTACTCGTCGGGCATGGCCAATTCTTTGGGAGCGATGAAATGGAACGTGGGATTGAAATGGCGCATGGCCATGATGAGGGAGTGAACGGTGCGACCGTATTTCAGGTCACCAACAAGATAGATGTTCAGATTGTCGAGTGTTCCTTGGGTCTTATAGATGGAGTAGAGATCAAGTAGGCACTGTGAGGGATGCATGTGTGCTCCGTCACCAGCATTAATAATAGGTACGGGAGCAATCTCGCTGGCATACTGTGCGGCACCTTCTATATAATGGCGCATGGCGATGACATCGGCATAGTTGCTTACCATGAGGATGGTGTCCTTGAGGGTCTCGCCCTTGGTGGTGCTTGACGTCTTGGCATCGGAGAAGCCGATGACGCGTGCGCCTAAGCGGTTGGCCGCTGTTTGAAAACTGAGTTGGGTACGAGTGGAGGGTTCAAAAAATAGCGTGGCTACTACCTTACCGCGTAACAGGTCGCGATTAGGGTGTTTCTCAAACTCTTGCGCCATTTCGAGAAGATACATCAAGCGCTCTCTCGAAAGGTCGGCAATGGTCACAAAATTATGTTTTTCCATCTATTCTAAATGAGAGTTGTATTTTCGTCTGCTAAGGTACAGCTATTTTTTCAATCAACCGTCCTTTTTATTGATAAAAAGATAAAATGACGATTAGATTTATTTTATTTGTTACCTTTGCAAACAGAAAACAGATGCTATGATAAAAGTTATTGTTTCTGACGAGATTTCTTCCGTTTGTCCTACCTTTGTAGGAGCCTGTCTGGAGGCAGAGGTGAAGAATTCTGAATATTGTGCTCCGCTATGGGCGGAGATAGATGCGTTGGGCAAACGGCTATGCGAAACGTTGACGACGGAGTCGGTGAAGACGTTGCCGGGTATCGCAGCCACGCGCCGTGTGTACAAGGCCTGCGGCAAGGATCCCTCCCGCTACCGTCCTGCCAGCGAGGCGCTTATCCGCCGGCTGCTGCAGGGCAAAAGTCTCTACCAGATTGATACGTTGGTCGATCTGATCAATCTGGCCTCTATTGCTTATGGTTACAGCATAGGTGGCTTCGATGCCGATCGGTTTGACGGTGATACACTTACGCTGGGTGTGGGACGTGACGGCGAGCCTTATGAAGGTATCGGCCGTGGTATGATCAACATTGCCGGGTTGCCCGTCTACCGTGACCGGACGGGTGGCGTGGGAACTCCCACCTCCGACAACGAGCGTACAAAGATGACGCTGGACACAACCCATCTCGTTGTGCTGATCAATGGTTATGACGGTAACCGGGAACGTGTGGGTCAGAACGCTGAATTCATCCAAGACTTATTACGGAAATACTGTCAGTCGGATGGCGGGACATACTATTTGTATGGAGATTAAGAAGATTAGAGATGTATCCCGACGGATTGATCCTTATGGGATGTTCTTCGGTGAGAATATAAGTCGGTGAGAATATAAGGATGTGTGTCAGAATTTAATTTCTGAGATGATGAATTTATATTTCGGATACTCTAAAAGACAGAAGAAAGAGTCGTACCACTCCTTTCAAGAGTACAACCGTTGATGATAACGTATTGCTGTTGGCCTGTAGCAGTTCTGACTTTGCCATATAAATTTAAAGATATGGGAAAGTAGAATACTACAGGCTGATTTTTTTGCTTTTAAAGAATGATGTGCTACCGACAATAACCGTGTCGTTTCAGACTGATACTGCTCAACTATTTTATGTGTCATCATCACGGTCTGTGATCTTTCGAAACAGTCATTGATATCTTGACACGCTTTTTTTATATGATGGTTTGTCAACGATCGGTGTCGGTACCGCATGAGATTTGCCGGTGATAGCTGCTTACGGGCATGATAGTTGTTTACATTTCCCGTACATGCTTGCGTATCTTCTCAAGATAAGCTTTCATGTCCTTCTCATCGCGGCGGTCGATGATATCGAGAAGCTCTTTCAGCTCCATGCGTATCTGCACCACCTGATCGTGGGTATAGGGGTTGAAGAGGATCTCCTGCAGCAGGTAGTCGTCTTCGGAGAGCACGCCCTGTGCTATCTGCTTATGGCGCTTGAAGGTTGTTCCGGGTGCGTCCTGATGTTTCATCAAGGCGGCGAAGACGAACGTAGAGACGAAAGGAATGCTCAGAGAATAAGCGACGGTACGGTCGTGCTCGTCGAAGGTGTACTCGTAGATATGCAGGCCGATACGCTGATAGAGGTCGCGGAAGAAGCAGCGGCCCATATAGTCGCCCTCGCTGATGATGATGGCATTCTCCTCACTGAGCTGGTTGAGGTTGGCGAATGTCGGTCCGAACATCGGGTGGGTCGACACGTAAGGATGGCCACACTGCTCGTAGTATTCCTTGAGGTGTGTCTTCACCGAGGAAATGTCGCTGATGAGACACTCCTTAGGCAGGAAGGGAAGCACCTCCTCAAAAGCCGGGATCGTATATTTCACGGTCACGGCATTGATCACCAGCTGGGGACGGAAGTCCTTCACTTCCTCTACGGAGGTGAAACGTTGGCAATTGTAGGTGAAGCGCAGCCGCTTCGGATTTTTTTCCAATACGCCGACTTCGTGATCAAAACTCAGCAGGTCGGTAAAGAAGGAGCCCATCTTACCGGCTCCCATAATCAATATTCTCATGTGATTAGTGTTTAGCATTCTTGTATGTGTGGGTATGACCACCGTCGTTGGTTATAGAATGGCGGTGGTCTGTCGTGTACTGGGCCGCCCACTCATTTCCCGTCTTTGTTGACTTGCCGGTGCTCCTTACTGATTGACGATCTCAAGCTGCTGCCGTACGGACTCCTCGTGGATATGCTCGAAGATCTGGGCGGCAAACTCAGGACTCATGCCACAGAGGCTGGCCTGTGCGCCACGTTTCTCAAGGATCTCGCTGTAGCGTGACGACTGGAGTACGGTCATGTTATGCTCTTTCTTGTATGTGCCGATCTCGCGGCATACGCGGAAGCGCTTGGCAAGAAGGTCCATGAGCTGATTGTCGAGCTCATCGATCTGTGCACGGAGCTGACGGATACCCTCTGTCGTGGTATGTGTGTCGCGGATGACGAGGAGGGAGAGGATATAGTCAAGGATGTCGGGTGACACCTGCTGCTTGGCATCGCTCCATGCCTCATCGGGAGAGCAGTGGCTCTCAATGATCAGACCGTCAAAGCCAAGATCCATGGCCTGCTGGCAGAGAGGCGCGATGAGATCGCGGCGTCCTCCTATATGACTGGGATCCACGATGATGGGCAGGTCAGGGATGCGTCGATGCAGCTCGATGGGGATCTGCCACATCGGCAGGTTGCGGTAGATCTTCTTGTCTGCGCTGGAGAAGCCGCGGTGGATGGCTCCGAGACGCTTGATGCCGGCCTGGTTGATGCGTTGCAGGGCTCCGATCCAAAGCTCCAGGTCAGGGTTGACGGGATTCTTCACCAGCACAGGTACATCGATGCCCTTGAGCGAGTCGGCGATGGCCTGGACGGCAAAGGGGTTGGCCGATGTGCGGGCTCCGACCCATAGGATGTCGATGCCGTATTTCAGTGCGAGCTCGACGTGTTCGGGCGTGGCCACTTCTGTGGCGGTGAGCATGCCGGTCTCCTCTTTCACCCTCTTGAGCCAGGGCAGTGCTTTCTCGCCATTGCCTTCGAAGCCTCCGGGCTTCGTGCGGGGCTTCCACACGCCTGCACGGAAGATATGGCAGCCGGCCTTGGCCAGCTGCTTGGCTGTTGTCATCACTTGTTCCTCGGTCTCAGCCGAGCAGGGGCCGGCGATCACGACAGGACGTTCGTTGTTGTCGCTGGGCAGATTCAGGGGTTGTAATTCCAATTCCATGTTATTCAGTTTTTTAAAGTTTTTACCAATTGATTTCTTTCACACGGCGGAGCGCTTCCTCCATTTGTTCTTTTTTAGCGCAGAGACTGATGCGGAGATAGCGTTTGCCGTTTTCGCCGAAGATGAATCCGGGAGTGATAAAAACTTCGGCTTCATGGAGTACGCGTTCTGTCAGTTGCTCCACATCAGTATATTTCTCGGGGATCTTGCCCCAAAGGAACATGCCTACCTGGGTGGGATCGAAGGTGCATCCGAGGGTGGTCATGATCTGTTCGGCCACATCGCGACGCTCGCGGTACACTTGTACGTTGAACTGGTGATGCCATTCCTTCGTATTGGTCAGGAACGCCTCGGCGGCGGCGAGCTGGATGCCGCGGAAGGAGCCGTTGTCGATATTGCTCTTCACCTTCAGGATATATCCTATATAAGTGGGATTGCTGACGGCCATGGCCACACGCCATCCCGGCATGTTGAAACTCTTGGACATGGAGTTGAGCTCGATGCAGCAGTCCTTGGCTCCCGGCACCTGCAGGATGGACAGGGGATGGTCGTTGAGGATAAGCGAATAGGGGTTGTCGTTGACGATGACGATGTCGTGCCGACGGGCGAAGTCGACGAGTTTTTCGTAGGTGTCACGACGTGCATTGCCTCCGGTAGGCATGTTGGGATAGTTGGTCCACATCAGCTTCACGTGGCTGAGGTCCATCTTCTCGAGTGTGTCGAAGTCGGGCTGCCATCCGTTGTCCTCACACAGGGGATAGTAGGTGATCTTGGTTGCCAACAGCTTATTGATAGCGGTATAAGTGGGATATCCGGGATCGGGCAGCAGCACTTCGTCACCGGGATTGCAGAAGGCGAGGGTGATGTGTAGGATGCCCTCCTTCGATCCGAGCATGGGTTGGATCTCCTTGTCGGGATCGAGATCGACGTCGTACCAATTCTTATAGAAATAGGCCATGGCCTGGCGCAGTTCGGCTATGCCGACTGTAGGCTGGTAGCCGTGTGCGGCAGGATCGCGTGCCACCTCGCAGAGCTTGTCGATGGTCTGTGGCGAGGGTGGCATGTCGGGTGATCCTATCGCTAATGAGATGATGTCATGGCCCTCGGCTTTGAGACGAGCCACCTCTTTCAGCTTACGGCTGAAATAGTATTCTTGTATTTGATTTACTCTGTCTGCTGGTTGAATCATATCTTATTATATTTAGTTCTCTTGATATTCTCCTAAAATCTTGATATTGCGTACGAGGGGTGTGATGGCGTCGATGGACTGGCGGTAGCGTGTCAGATTATCATAGGTGACGTCGACGTAGAAGAGATATTCCCATTCGTGTCCGATAATGGGAAGTGACTGGATCTTGGTCAGGTTGATGTCGTAGAAACTCAGGATAGTAAGCACTTTGGAGAGCGACCCTTCTTCGTGGGGCAGTGAGAAGACGAGGCTCGCCTTGTCGGTGTGTTCCACTTCGCGCAGGAAAGAAGCCTTCTGAGGCAGGCAGCAAACGAGAAAACGCGTGAAGTTGTGTTTGTTGTCATGGATATCTTTCTGCAGCACTTTCATGCCATATAGGTTGGCGGCATAGCTAGAGCAGATGGCGGCGTGGCCATGTAGTTGTTTTTCGGCTATCAGAGCGGCGCTGCCGGCAGTATCCTCTGCCTCGACGGCTTTGAGTTGCGGGTGCTCTGTGAGAAACTTGCGGCACTGGGCGAGGGCAACGGGATGGGAGAGGACTTCCGTGAGATCATCCCAGTCGTCATCGGGCAGGCAGCAGATGGAGTGCTCTATGTGGAGCTTATGCTCACCAACGATAGTGGCGCCCGATGCCCGAAGCAATTCGTAGTTGTGGAGCAGCGAGCCGGCGATGGTGTTCTCAATGGCTGTCATCGCTACGACGGTGGGATCGAGTTCTATTTGATGGAACACATCCTCGAAGGTGGGACAACAGATGAGATCGATTTGCTCACCCTTGAAATATTCGTGGGCGGCAATGTCGTGGAACGAACCGGGCTCGCCCTGAATGGCTATTCTTTTCATTTTTCTGTTCTATGGTTCTATTTTTAGAGAGGTGTGATAACAAAAATCCCGCCTCATTGTAATGAAGCGGGATGTATGAATGCAAACCTCTGTGGTTTTATTCTCTTGTCCTAAGTTGAAATCTACACGCAACTTCCCGCTTCGCAATTTCTTGCAAAGTAAAAAAAGTAGTAAAAGAAGAATGCGTAAGAATTCGTCATTTTGCTGTTTTCTTTATGTTTATGATGCAAAATTATATTTTTTATTTGTATTAACCAAGTGTTTTGAAAGAAAAATGTTCTTTATGTTAACATTTTCCTCTTCTCATGGGAATCTCTTCCGTTCCTTTGGCTTTAAATTCTCCGTTGACTTGTGCCTGTTCGGGGTCGAGGGCGAGCAGCGCCTTTCCGTCTGCCTCTGCGCCGGCTTTGTCGCCCATTTTCAAGAGGGCAGTACCACGGAGCCGGTAGGCGGCGATCAGACATTCCTTGTCATTGGCCTGTTCGGCCTCGGTGATGATCTGTGTCAGTGTGGCAACGCCCATTACCTCCTGGCCCGTTTCCAGAAAGGTGCGGGCCGCATTCATTTTTGAAGTTAAATCGCTCATTGTCGGTAGATATAATATAATATAATGTAGTGCCCCCTAGTGGAAGACGTCTACGTGTAGGAGGCCGCGGGTCTGGCTTACTTGGATTTCTCCTTGAGTTGAGCGTATGCGGATGCCGGTATGATGTCGACACGCTCGCATTTGGCCCATTCGTCCTTCACCTGTGTCCAGTCGTGACCACCCTTCTTCTCACTCATGAAGAAGTAGCGGGCATTGATGTATCCGTCGTTGCCGTCGGTGGCGAGCACGTAGCAATAGGCGCGCCGGCGATAGCCCACCACCTTGCCGGAGTCGTGCAGCTCCGACTCCTCCCATGTCGCCTGGGGTATGACAGCGTTCAGTATTTTGGCTGAAGGGTATTTGCTGAGCAGATCGTGCTGACAAGTCAAAATCATCTGGGTAGAGTCAGGGTAGAAAAGGTTCTTCGTGTAGATAGGCATATATTCTACACCGTCAATATCTATGAGGTCCATATCCTGCTCATTGCCCACGCCGAGGAAGCCGCCTACCTTACGGCCGGTCTTCTTGACGCCATTCTTAGCCTTGTTCCATAACTTAGTCATCGCATTGGGCAGGTTGTTTCCTTCCTTTACTTCTGTCTGTGCGAAGGTAGGTGTCGTGACCATCATGGCCATGCAGGCGATCAGTATCGATGTTTTCATTCTCATATTGTTTCTCTTTTTCTTAGTAATCAAAGATATTTTTCCCTTATCTGATGGAACTCGTTGGCAAAGATAGGAAGAATAAAGCAAATTGAAAATTGATGTTAGCGTATTTTATACAAAACATTGATAAAATGCGTGTGTGACTCTTCCTTTTTGACGGAAGATTGCGTATATTTGCAACAACTCACGAGCATTATGCCGGCAGTCTCTCATGAAAGTATCACGGCAGGCATGGCGGAGCATCAAGAGAGAAATTTTATAATCCTTTCCGTGTAGCCGGGTCGTGCCATTGCTGTTACAGCAGGCGAAGCGTGAGCAAACAGTAGCAACCATTCAGGAGAATAGAAAAAGATGAAAACGTCTGGTCTTATCATATTAGGTTTATGTCTGCCAGTCTGTCTGGCACAAGCTCAGGAGGAGCGTCGCGACTCGTTGGCGGTGCCCTCTTATGAGACATCGCGTCCTCATTTCAATATGGCTTCACAGATCCGTCCCACGGGAGTGAAGATCTCATCTTCCGCCTATGACCGTGGAGTGGCGCAACAGAAAGCCGCTTCGGGAGAGTCGGTCTCATCACCGGCATTGAAGTCTGCGGCTTCTTCCGATGCCTTGGAGGAGGAGCCTCGTGCCTTGGAGGATCTTACCCTACCGGCTGGTGTCATGCCTTATTATTATGGTGGCTGGTCACCTTACAGCTTGCATGAGGGTATGAATGTGAGTATGGACCTGAGTGCCATGGTGCAGTCGGGTAAGCATGCGCGTAGTGGCGTTGGCTTCAGACAGCGTGTTGACGCCACGTATGTGATGCCGCTCTCGAAGCATTGGTGGGCGACGGCCGGGGGTTATCTGGATCATGTGTCCTGGGGAGGTGACAGCTATTTGTCTGGAGGCCTGTATGGTGAGTTGGGCTATCAGTTTAATGAGCATTGGTCAGCTTCGATATATGCCCAGAAGTCACTCTACAACCGCAATGTCGGCGGGGGCTATCCTTATTATGGCTATGGTGGCTATTACGGACGCCATAGCTTCGGCCTTTATGGTCCGTGGGACTATACGGGCAATTTAGGCGATAAGATAGGTGCGGCAGTACGTTGGACACCCAATCGTAATTTTTCTATCGGTGTGTCTGTGGAGTATAACAAATATCCTAATGGTGTAGGGCCTTATGGATGGGGATATTAGAAACAGAGCATTTGAGTAGGAAGAAGGACATTAAGGATGGGTAGGCACATTGTATATCATCATAGATCTTTGTAGAAAACAAGGTACTGGTCCGTGAAAGGAGGACCACAGTAAGAAAAGGGTATTGGCGCCACGGCGTCAATACCCTTAAATTTTTATCGCATGAGGCTGCGACCTTTTAGTCTTGCCGCCTATACCCTTTGTCCTTTGGCCGGCATCCTGTCCGTCACAAAGTATCGACGGGGCAGTCCTATCTTTGATAAAAGGGACAGACTATTCGACAATAGTGGGAAATTCCTTGGAACAATGATGCTTGATAGGAGTTAGATCTTGTCCAGTCCGATGCGCCCTTTGCTCTGCAGCCGCTTGAATTGTGTGGGTGTCATGCCTGTGACGGTCTTGAACTGTGAGGAGAGGTAGGCCGTGCTGGAATATCCGAGTAGGGCGGCTATCTCTTTGATGGAGAGCTCATCATAAGTGATCAGTTCCTTGGCCCGCTCGATACGTTGCTGTATGAAGTATCGTTCGATAGTGGTCGATGTCACTTCTGAGAACAGCTTTGAGAGGGTGGAATAATCTTGATGAAGCTGCTCCTGCAGATAAGCTGACAGCGTTGACGGAGCCTTGGTAGTGTCCTTATAATGTACGAATGCGATGATTTTCGTACGGATCAACTCAATGAGTTGTTGACGATGGTCATCGAGAAGCTCAAATCCGAGTGCCTCCAGGCGGGGACGCAGGATGTTCTCGCGCATTTCCCTTGTCACGATGTCGGTACTCTCAGCAACGCGGGCGATGCCTAGCTCCACTGATTCGGGGTGTAGCCCTGCCTCGCGCAATGTCTGTTCCACAGCCATCCGGCAACGGTCGCAGACCATATTCTTGATATAAAGTTCTGTCATGAAAGGAAAGCCGGGCAGTCCTTGCGGTCTGCCCGGCAGATAAGTATATGAGTTATTCGTTAAGGAGGATGCGGACGATGCGCTCGGCGGACCGGCCATCCCAACGGTCGGGGATGGCGGCGTCTTTCCATTGGCCTGCCACCATGTCGGTGACGGCCTCTGCCAGTCGGATAGGATCCTCGCCGACGAGGACGTTCGTGCCGACCTTCACGGTCTCTATATGCTCCGTGTAGGAGTTGAGCGTGATGCAGGCCACCTGGTTGAATGTTGCTTCCTCTGCCACGTTGCCCGAGTCGGTGATGATGCCGCGGGCATGGGCGGTGAGATAGCTGAAGTCAAGGTATCCCATCGGATCAACGATCTTCAGGTTGGTGAACTCATCGTCCATGAGCGCTATGCAGGCTTCTACGGCTTTGCGGGCGGCTCCTCGTAGAGGCGCAATGACCGGCATTCCACCTGCCCGCTTCTCTATCGCCTCAAGCATCAACCGGAGATTATCCTCGCGTGCGATGAGAGCCTTACGGTTGAGCGTGAACACGAGATACTCTTCATCTTCCAGCTGGAGCTCGTCCATAAGCTTGGGTCTGTGCATCTTGTTATGCAGGTAGCGTACATTGTCAATGAGGATGTTGCCCACCATATAGACCTTCGACAGTTCTGCTCCCTCGCGGTTGGCGATGGAGTTGTTGCTGATGCCGGCGGTGAAGAGGATGTCGCTGAGACCGTCGATCACCAGCCGGTTGATCTCCTTTGGCATGGTGATGTCGAACGAGCGCGTGCCGGCGGCAAGATGTGCCAGTCTTACTCCCTGCTTCTTCGTTACGATGGCGACAGCCATCGTAGATGCCAGGTCGTCGACCACTACGACGGTGTCGGCCGGTTTCCGCTGCAGATAGCTCTCAAATTTGGACATCACCTGACCCGTCAGCTCGTTCAGGTTGGCGCAGGTCACGTCCAGATAACAGTCGGGCTTGCGGATGCCGAGGTCATCGAAGAGCGTGGGCTCTACTGTCATGTCGTTCTTGGAGCCTGTATAGACGAGGCTCGCCTCAATGTCGTGGCCCGCTTCCCGGGCTGTGTCGATGGCACGGATGAGCGGTGCCACCTTGATGAAATTAGGCCGTGCACCGGCCACAATGCAAATCTTCATTTATTCTCCTTTAAAAAGTTCTTTTATGCCGCCGAGGCTGCCCATGAGGTTAGACGCCTCATAAGGCAGGAAGACGGTCTTGGTCTTCTCGCCTTGGGCCACCTGCTGCAGCATTTGGATATATTTTTGTGCCAGCAGATAGTTAGCCGGATTGGTCGATTGTCCTACTGCTGTCGTTATCTTTTCTATCGCTATGGCTTCAGCCTCTGCCTTGCGTATTCTCGCCGTAGCCTCGCCCTCGGCCCGGAGGATAGCCTGTTGCTTGTCAGCCTCCGCGCGGTTGATGGTGGCCTGCTTCTCGCCCTCTGACTGAAGAATCTGTGCCTGCTTGTTACCCTCACTGGTAAGGATCGTCGCACGCTTGTCGCGCTCGGCCTGCATCTGTTTCTCCATGGCCTGGAGTACGCTTGAAGGCGGGATGATGTCCTGCAGCTCCACGCGGTTCACCTTTACGCCCCATTTGTCGGTGGCGTCGTCAAGCACGCCGCGGAGCTTGGTGTTGATCGTGTCGCGTGAGGTGAGGGTCTGGTCAAGCTCCATCTCGCCGATGATATTTCGCAGGGTCGTCTGTGTCAGCTTCTCAATGGCATTGGGCAGATTGTTGATCTCGTAAGCTGCCTTGAAGGGATCGACGATCTGGAAGTAGAGCAGGGCGTTGATCTGCATCTGGATATTGTCCTTCGTGATCACGTTCTGCTTGTCGAAGTCGTACACTTGCTCGCGCAGGTCGATGGTGTTGGTGTAGACATATCTGCCGCGGTTGAGTGCGACGATGGTCTTGGCACGATCGATGAAGGGAATGATGATGTTGATGCCCGGCTTGAGGGTGGCATAGTATTTTCCGAGACGCTCGATGATCTTCGTCTCGCTTTGTGGGATTATCACTAAGGCCATCTTGGCAAAGATCAGTGCCAGGACGACAATACCAATCAATACATACGTTGCAATCATAATGGTACAGGTTATAAAATAAGTTGGTTAATCAGCAAGGACTAGACAGGTCGTTTGACATGTCAGCTGATAGTGCTTACTGTCGGGACGGACTATCCTGCCTGTTTTACTGTGACGATGATCGACTCGCGGTGGACGACGGTCACATGGTCGCCTTTTTGGAAGGTCGCCCCGTCCTTGCCTATGGCTTTCCACTCATCGCCGTCGATTTTCACATAGCCGGGTGAGGAAGCCGTAATCGGCTCAATGACAGTACCTTCACGGCCGATGAGGGCATCGGCATTGCTCACGCGTGAATATTTTTCCGGATGGATCCGTTTCATGAGCATGGGTCTTACGAGCAGGATGCTGGCGATGGATGCCACGGCGAAGATCAGCACTTGCAGCCAGAGGGGGACGGCGAGGAGTGAGAACACGATCGACACTGCTGCGCCCACGGCGAAGCAGAGCAGATAGAAGGTGCCCGTGCTCATCTCAAGGATGAGGGCCAATACGCAGGCCAGTGTCCATACGAGCCAGAGGTGAGACGTGATATAGTCGGTCATGATGTGTGAGTATAAAGTGATTCTTATATATTTTCGTAAGGGGCCTTGTCCGGAGGAAGCGACTTGGTCCGTGACGTGTGACACGGAGCAGTCCTCTGCCGGTCTGTAGACGCGCCGGCAGAGGATGTTGCCCAGTCGTTATTCCGTGGCGGCCTGCTTCTTGTTGACGATGATCTCATCGGCAAACACCCATCCGCCTTGTGGCTGGGCGGCAGCCTGATAGCGGATGTAGCGGCCGCGGGCCTCACCTTTCCAGGTATAGGTATGGATGAAATATTCTTTCGGATCGTCAGCAAAAGTGTGATGGTCGATGGTGGTGAAGTGCTCACCGTCATCGCTCACAGCGATATCAATGGCAGAGGGGAAATAGATCTCCGGACCACGGAACTGCATGAACTCACAGCTGATATCATGCAGATCGGTCGTCGCACCCATATCGACGACCACGTTGAGGCGTCCGCGACGGATGAACCCCTGCCACTCGGGCGAGCCATGCTTCCAGCTGCCCAGACGTCCGTCAGTGAGCGTGGAGTCGCCAACGCCGGCATAGCCTTCGTGATAGGGCGACAGATAGGTCACTTTCTTGCCGCGGGCTTCATGGTCGACGAACTGGCGGCTCTCAGGCCGTTCGCCTATCTCGTGAGCCAGATCGAAGGGATGGTAGCCTTCCTTCTGCATTTGTGCCACCAGTGAGAGGGCACGTCGGTGGAAGTCGTCATAGTCTTTCTTGCCACCGGTCCATCCTGTCTCAGCTATGGCCATGATGCGCGGGTAGATCATGTATTCAGCGTGCTCGGGCGTCTCTACGCGTTCGGTCCACAGGTTGCCCTGCACACCTATTATATAAGGTTTGACAGAAGCGGCGAGCGTGTCGGGAACGGGGTTGAAGCCATACGTTGTCTCAAGGGGTGAGAAACTGCCCATGGCGATGGGCTGCGTTCCGGGAGCATCCTGATAGTAGTCAAGATAATATTCGCCCGGGGTGAAAATGGTCTGGTGCTGCTGGGCTGCGGCCATCCATCCCTGCTTCGGTCCGCGCCAGGCCATGACGGTAGATCCTTCGGGCAGACCGCCGTCCATCATTTCGTCCCATCCGATGAGATGGCGTCCGCTCTTCTCCAGAAACTCGTTGATGCGGTGCATGAGGTATGCCTGCAGCTGCTGGGTCGTTTGCAGTCCCTTTTCCTTCATCAGGGCTTGGCAGCGCGGGCACTTCTTCCAGTGGTCTCCACCGGCTTCGTCTCCGCCGACATGTATATAGGGTGACGGAAATACCTTCATCACCTCTTTTAGGACGTCGGTCAGAAATTTATAGGTTTCCTCATTGCCGATACACAGCTCGCCCGATGTCTTGCCGTCACAGGAGAGTTGTGGATAGGCATAGGTAGCCTCCTCGCTGTGTCCGGGCATCTCAATCTCCGGGATGATGGTGATGAAGTGCCGGGCAGCATAGTCGACGAGCTCTTTCAGTTCCTTCTGTGTATAGAACCCTCCATAGGCTCCCGGTGTCGTGGCGTCGCAGTAGGTGCGCAGTCCGCTTTCCCACCATTCACGCCAGTTGGATTTTGTCCGGAAGGCAGTCTTCTCCGTCAGCTTGGGATAGCGCTTGATCTCCATGCGCCAGCCGGCCGCATCGGTGAGATGCAGGTGCAGGCGGTCGAGCTTCAGACGGCTCATCATGTCGATCTGCTTTTTCAGGAAGTCGATGGTCCAGAAATGGCGTGAGCAGTCGATCATCAGTCCGCGGTAAGGAAGGTTGGGGGTGTCGGTGATGGTGGCTGCGGCTATCGTGCCCTTATTGTTCTGCTTGCTCTCGTCCATGAGTGCGGCCAGGGTCTGCAGGCCATAGTACAGTCCCATGGGTGTGGCAGCCTCGAGCGTGATGCCCGAGGACTTGACGGTCAGCTGATAGCCCTGCAACTTCACGTCGTAGGGAGCTTGTTTCCCGTCATCTTTCGTACCGGTCTGGACAATGCGTATTCTGGCATCGCCATTTTTGTCGTTAGGGATTTGTGTGTCAAAGATTTCGTTGAGCATCTGGGAGAAGAGAGGCCGGTATTGCTTGTCTACCTTGATGTATGCGGCATCGCTGCTGGCCAGTGCAAACTCTCCGGCTGCAGGCAGATAGCTCGTCGGTTTAGGAATGATGTCTTGCGCCGTTGCCGGTGCTGTCGTGAGCATGAGGACTGCCATGAGGGCTGCCGGGAGAAGGGTTGTTGTTTTCATATTTTCAGATAACGATAGTAATATGGACAAAGTTAGGAAATAATATCGGGAAAAGCAAGCAAGACCATAAAAAAACGCATCAAAATCATCATCGTGATTTTGATGCGTTCTCGGGTATGGGAGAAGAATGGCTCTTATTGTTGTCCGTTCTTGTTTCCGCCGGCTTGTTGCATTCCTCCGATCACATCGTTGTTTTCTATGGAGCGGTCGACGGTCTTCACGCGTGCCTTCAGCGATCCGAGCCTGATAGAGGCGCGGATAGAGATGCTGCGTTGGTTGATCCAATAGTGTTGCAGGCTGTGGTAGTCGCCTTGGAAGATACGGGTCTGGTAGTCATGCCACTTGTTGCCGAAGGGGTTGCTGGCGGTTATGCTTACGCTCAGTCGGTCATTCTTGAGGAATGTCCGGCTCAGAGAGAGATAATGGTTGATCCAGTTGCTGCCGTAGCCGTACACGTTGGAGACAGGGTGTCCCATGCTGCAAAAGAAGGCTCCGTATAGATTGAGCTTCCAGAAAAGTTTCTGCTGTATGGAGGTAAAGAGATATCCGTACCATGCCTGATTTTCCAGTCCCAGGTTGTCGTTCTTCAGCATATTGTCGTACACATTGCCGTTCATCGACAGGGTCGTCTTGCTCCAGGGCGAGTAGCGGAGGTAGAGGTTGAAGCCCAGCGTATGGCCTTTTTCCTGATTGGCGTATGTGGATACCGTCTTGTCGTTCTCTACGGTCCTGATATTACCGATGTCGTTGTTCTGCCAAGAGTAAGAGGGTGAGAAGGTGAGCATCAGCTTCTTGTCGAAGTGGGTGAATTCAAGTCCGGCATTATAGAAACGGGCACTCACAAGGTGGGCATTACCGTAACTGATGCTGGTCGGTGTTTCCACGCGTGCCGGGTTGAGGTAGGAGATGCCCGGTCGGTTGATCGATGTGGAGAAGCTGGCCTTCATGGTGTTGCCTTCGTTGATTTTGTATTGCACACTGGCAGAGGGTACCCAGTCGTTGAGGCTGCGGTGGAAGCTCTTGGCACTGCCGTCGGGATATTTTCCGTACAGATAACTGAACTCATAGCGTACACCTGCCTGTGCCGACCAGTTGCCGGTGTTCATAGTCGCTTCCGCATAGGCTGCTCCCACCTGTGTGTTGTGTTTGAAGCGGCTTGTCATGTCCTGCAGCGTTGTCGTCCCGTCATAATTCATCAGGGTATTGCTGCTGTTGAGTCGGAGGATATATTTTCCACCTGCCTCGATCTTGAAGACTTTTGAGAGCGGACGCACATAGTCGAGCTGGAAAGTGTGTTCGTCAGCCGTTTCCTTTGAGTGGGAGAAATAGCCGGAATAGTCGGGAACATTCTCACCCTGTATATTACTGAACTCGTTCTGCTGGTCAGTCTTGTTAGATGATCCGCTGTACATGTAGGAGGCAGTGAGCGTCTCTCCGTCAAGATGGGTCTTGTGCTGGAAGTCGAGGCGGCCGTGCAGCCTGTAATAGGCGGGGCTCTTTCCGGGATTCCATTGATACTGGTCGTAGCTGTAGAGGTTGTTTCCATCGGCATCCGTCTCGATGTTGGTCATGTAGCTGCGGCTCTTGCTGTTGAAATACCACCCGCCTCCGGAGAATGTGAGCAGATTGAGGGAGTCGATCTCATAGCTGGCACTGAGATCGAAGAAGTGTCCGGAGTTCTTCGAATAGTCTTTCTGCTTCGTCGTCTGTGTGATGCCGGTGGAAGGGAAGAAAGTCGTCGATTCCGAATGATTCTTATTGCTTTGAGGGGTGTCGTGGAAGAAAGTGTAGTTGACCGACCATGTCCATTTGCCGATCTGGGTAATGAGGTTCACGCCGTCGGCATGCGATCCGTACCAGTCGATGCCGGTATTCAGCGTGGCGGTGTATCCGACCAATCCCGAGTTGTCCATGGTGACGATGTTGAGGATCGTCTTGGCTCCTTCGGCATCTTCGCGTGCTCCGGGATCGGTGATCACCTCAATGCGCTTGATGGTGTTGGCGGGTATGGATTTGAGCACTTGCGACACGCTCTGTCCCGAGAAGGCAGGGTCTTCATGTCCGTTCTTGTAGATCTTGAAGTTGGACGATCCCTTGATCGTGATGTTTTCCATACCGTCGACGCTCACATAGGGTACCTTACGGAGCATCTCCAGCACATTCTTCGTCTTCGATTCTTCATCGTGCTGTATGTCGTAGGCCACGCGGTCGATCTTAGTCGTCACTAGTGGCCGTTGTGCGCTGACTGTCACTTCGCCGAGTTGCATCTGCTTGTTGTACAGAGATGTGTCGGTGGCTGCAGTGTCGCTGCGTAAGGTGTCGCTCTGTGAGCCCGGCCATCTGTCATGGGCTGTGGTAAAGGCTGTTGACGGGATGACACCGGCCAATAGCAGTCCGGTGGGGAGTACCATATATAATGGTAGAGTTCTTTTTTTCATACTGTTTATTTTGTTCGTTTATTTTGTAGATAAAGCTACCCTCTGCCGGATCGTTATTTTGGATAGGGAAGCACATGCCGATTCAGGATCGGACACAATGGTTGTTCCAGAAACCGTTTATGGCGTTTGTTTTATTCTTCGGTAAGACGAGATAGTGATGGGAAAAGTTGCAGCAGGCTTATTTTTTCAGTATTTATTGTGATAGTGTTTCCTGACTATTTCTACTCAAATCATCATTAGAGATCTGAAGATCTTGTATTATTGTCGGGCAGAAGCCACCGGATAAACCAAATAAAATAAAAAGGTTGCTGTCCAAAGAGAATACGGGCTTAATCCTCTGAGTAGTGCACGACGAAGGTCTTCGTATAAGTCTGTCTGGATACTATGTCGTTGTTGATCAGATGGTTATAACGTTATAGTCGATAATGTCGCGGCAGAAGTTTTCATTCGGATGATTGGGTACTTTGTGTGAGGCCCGTGACTGTGTGGCAGGGGTTGGAGTAGGGTGAAAAGAAAAAAAACAAGTTTTTCTTTCCATGGCAAAGAGAAATTTAATACTTTTGCAGTGTAAATAAAAGAATAACTGGAAATGACTTATTCGATCGAAAAAGTGACAACGCTCATCGGAGCACGACGCTACGGCTGGAGTGACACTACGATCAGCTTTCTGCTCACCGACAGCCGCTCCCTTTGTTTTCCTGAGGAGACGCTTTTCTTTGCTTTGAAGTCCGAACGCAACGACGGACACCATTATATTCCTGAGCTTTATCGCCGGGGAGTACGCAACTTTGTGGTATCGGAGGTGCCTGCCGCCTGCGACACCACCTATCCTGATGCCAATTTCCTTCGTGTGCCCGACACGCGTGAGGCCCTTCAGCGTCTGGCAGAGCGTCATCGTGATGAGTTCAACATCCCCATTGTCGGCATTACCGGTTCCAATGGTAAGACGATGGTGAAGGAGTGGCTCTACCAGTTGCTTTCCGCCGACTACAATGTGACGCGTTCACCACGTTCGTACAATTCACAGATTGGTGTGCCTCTGTCGGTATGGCTGATGAATGAGGGCACGCAGGTAGGCGTCTTTGAGGCTGGTATCAGCCAGCCGGGCGAGATGTTGCCTTTGCGCGACATCATCCAGCCGACCATCGCCGTGCTGACCAATCTAGGTGCTGCCCATCAGGAGAATTTCGCCTCGATGGAGGCCAAGTGCCGCGAGAAGCTTCTTTTAGCCCATGATGCACGGGTGCTGGTGTATGGTGCGGACGATGCGACGGTGAAGAGCACGGTCGATACCCTGTCTGATTTCCAGGGTGAGAAGCTATGCTGGTCTACCCTCGACAAGGAGGCTCCGATGTATGTCGCCTCAATAGAGAAGAAAGAGCTTTCTACGCGTATTACCTATATATATAAAGGTGGAGAGGCTCATAGCTATGAGTTGCCGTTCATCGACGACGGTTCGGTGACGTGTTCCGTCATCTGTGCTGCCGTGGCCCTCTATCTGGGTCTGCAGCCCGACGTGCTTGCAGAGCGCATGACTCGTCTGGAGCCCATTGCCATGCGTCTTGAAGTGAAGCAGGGCCGTCATGGCTGTACGCTGATCAACGACTCTTACAACAGTGACATTAATTCACTCGACATAGCACTCGACTTTATGAATCGTCGTCCCGATCATCGCGGACGTCGCCGCACACTCATCTTGAGCGATATCATGCAGAGTGGCGTGGCTCCCGATCAGCTCTATACTGAGGTGAACCGCCTGGCTGTGAAGCGCGGCGTACAGCGTTTCATCGGCATCGGTAGTGTGATAACCCAGTATGCCGACAAGATCGAGATTGCCGACAAGTGCTTCTTCCAGTCGGTGGAGGCTTTCATCCGCAGTGAGGCTTTCCAGACGCTGCGCGATGAGGTGATCTTGCTGAAGGGTGCGCGTGCCTTCGGATTCGACCGTATCACAGAGTTGCTGGTGGAGAAGGTGCACGAGACGGTGTTGGAGGTGAATCTCAATGCCGTGGTAAAGAACCTCAACCATTACCGCTCTTTTATGAAGCCTGAGACGAAGCTCGTCTGCATGATCAAGGCCGACGCCTATGGCGCAGGCAGCGTGGAGATCGCCAAGACGCTGCAGGATCATCGGGTCGACTATCTTGCCGTGGCAGTGGCCGATGAGGGAGCAACGCTCCGCCGCAACGGCATCACGTCGAACATCATGATCATGAATCCTGAGATGTCGGCCTTCAAGACCATGTTCGATTACGATCTTGAGCCTGAGGTCTATTCCTTCCGTCTGCTTGATGCCCTTGTGAAGGCAGCTGAGAAAGAGGGCATCACCAACTATCCGGTCCATATCAAGCTCGATACGGGCATGCACCGTCTCGGTTTCGATCCGGATAAGGACATGGATGAGCTTATCGACCGGCTGAAGCATCAGAACGCTATCATTCCTCGTTCCGTATTCTCTCACTTCGTAGGATCGGACAGCGACAACTTTGACGATTTCTCTGCAGAGCAGTATGCCAAGTTCCGTCGCGGCAGCGATAAGCTGCAGGCCGCCTTCGACCATAAGATTCTCCGTCACATTGATAATTCTGCAGGTATTGAGCATTTCCCCGAGCGTCAGATGGAGATGTGCCGTCTGGGTCTGGGTCTCTATGGCATCGATCCCCGTACCAATGGAATATTGAACAATGTGTCGACATTGAAGACGACAATCCTGCAGCTGCGTCATGTGCCGGCCGGCGATACCGTAGGCTATAGCCGTAAGGGCACGATCGACCACGACAGCGTGATAGCCGCCATTCCTATCGGTTATGCCGATGGCCTGAACCGTCATCTCGGCAACCGTCATGCCTATTGTCTGGTCAATGGTAAGAAGGCGGAGTATGTGGGCAACATCTGCATGGATGTGGCGATGATCGATGTCACAGGCATCGATTGCAAGGAAGGCGACAGCGTGGAGATCTTTGGCGACCATCTGCCGGTGACAGTGCTCAGCGATATCCTCGATACGATACCTTATGAGGTGCTCACGGGCATCAGTAACCGTGTGAAGCGCGTCTATTTCCAAGATTAAGGAGATGAGGGTGGGCAATATGTGTCCATCCGTTCTTAGACAGATAAAAAACAGCAGGCGGCGAAAGGATGTATTTTCCTCTCGCCGCCTGTCGTTTTATTTATCCCGAATCGCAATGAGAGGTCTGAAGGCATCGGGTAAGACGGCAAAATAAATATTCGTGCTCTGATGACGGTTGGTGTGTGCCGGTCACATTTCGCTCTGTGTGTAGGGCTGCGGATCAGAGCGTACAGGGGACATGGCCGTTCCTTTGTCTGCCCCGATCAGCGGCCGACGTCATGAGGCCAACATCTCTTCCGGCCGTTTTTCTCCTTTGTTGGCCTGTGTTGTCATAACCTGCAATAAACTATAAAAATGTTAGTACCGTCTCGGTTTTTCCGTAATATTTTTGTAACTTTGAAGCGAGGTATTGTCTGTTATAGCCGACATGGCTTGACACCTCCCTGAAAATAGAAAAACAAAAAACAATATAAATGCATTTTAAATGGAGCTATCAACCACCGACACCAAAGGACAAGCAAGCGGCTGAAGAACTGGCCGAGAAGCTGAACATGAGCCCCATTCTGACTCGTCTGCTCATTCGCCGCGGCATCACGACGGAGAGTGCTGCCAAGCGCTTCTTCCGTCCGCAATTGGCCGACCTGATCAACCCTTTCCTTATGAAGGATATGGATGTTGCCGTCGACCGGCTCAATGATGCCATGGGACGGAAGGAGCGTATCTTGGTGTATGGCGACTATGATGTAGATGGATGCACGGCGGTAGCGTTGGTGTATAAATTCTTGCAGCAGTTTTATTCCAATATCGATTACTACATCCCCGACCGTTACGACGAGGGGTATGGCGTGAGCGATAAGGGCATCGAATATGCCAGACGGACGGGCGTCAAGCTCATCATCATTCTCGACTGCGGCATTAAGGCCATTAAGGAGATCGCCCATGCCAAGGAACTGGGCATCGACTTCATCATCTGCGACCATCATGTACCCGATGAGGAGATGCCGGAGGCTGTGGCCATTCTCAATCCCAAGCGACCCGACGACACTTATCCTTTCAAGCATCTGTGTGGCTGTGGGGTAGGGTTCAAGTTCATGCAGGCATTTGCCAAGAACAACGGCATCCCGTTCTCCCGCCTCATCCCTTTGCTCGATTTCTGTGCGGTGAGCATCGCCGCCGACATCGTGCCGGTGGTGGACGAGAACCGCATCCTTGCGTTCCACGGTCTGAAACAGCTCAATCAGAATCCTTCCGTGGGCTTGAAGGCCATCATAGACATCTGTGGTCTGAGTGGGCGCGACATCTCCATGAGCGACATCATCTTCAAGATCGGACCCCGCATCAATGCGTCGGGCCGTATGGAGAATGGTAAGGAGAGTGTCGATCTCCTGGTGGAGAAGGATTTCAGCATTGCCCTGAGAGAGGCACGCCACATCAATAAGTACAATGAGCAGCGCAAGGACATCGACAAGCAGATGACCGAGGAGGCCAATCAGATTGTTGCCAAGCTCGACAAGCAGAGACCCCACCACAGCATCGTGCTCTATGACGAGAACTGGAAGAAGGGTGTCATCGGCATTGTCGCCTCCCGGGTGATGGAGATCTATTTCCAGCCTACGGTGGTGCTTACGCGCGATGGCGATCTTGCCACGGGCTCGGCACGTTCGGTGATGGGATTCGACATCTATTCCGCCATTAAGAGTTGCCGCGACCTGCTGCTCAATTTCGGTGGCCATACCTATGCGGCCGGTCTGACGCTGCGCTGGGCAGACATCCCGGAGTTCCGCCGTCGCTTTCAGAAGTATGTGGAGGAGCACATCCAGCCCGAACAGACAGAGGCTATCCTGTATATCGACTCGGAGATTGAGTTTAAGGACATCACCAAGCGGCTGCATAACGATCTGAAGCGGTTCTCACCCTTCGGTCCTGGCAATACGAAGCCGTTGTTCTGCACGACAGGTGTGTACGACTATGGCACGAGCAAGGTGGTGGGCCGCCAACAGGAGCACATCAAACTGGAGCTTGTCGATTCCAAGTCGGGGACAGTCGTCAATGGCATTGCCTTCGGTCAGAGCGCCTCGGCCAGATATATCAAGTCGCATCGCTCGTTCGATATAGCCTATACCATCGAGGACAATGTGTTTAAGCGCAACCAGGTACAGTTGCAGATCGAGGATATCCGTCCGGCGGAGAAGGAAGACAAAGAAGAAAAAGAAGAGAAGGAGAATGACAACAGTCGGTAAGGACGGACTGAATGTCAGAATGGGCCGGGATATGTCCCGGCCCATTCTGTCTCACTAAAAAGGTAAGCCATGGCTGACAAGTTTCAGGAAATTCTTGAGACCTATTGGGGGTATCACGAATTCCGCAGCATACAACGCGAGATTATCGAGAGCATCGCCGGGGGGCACGACACCCTCGGCCTCATGCCGACGGGTGGAGGCAAGAGCCTGACATTCCAGGTGCCTGCCCTTGCCATGGAAGGTGTGTGTCTGGTCGTGACACCGCTGATAGCATTGATGAAGGATCAGGTGGCCCATCTGCGCAAGAGAGGCATCCGGGCAGCAGCAATCTATTCGGGCATGACACGGAGCGATGTCGTCACGACGCTTGAGAATGCGATCTTCGGAGGTGTGACGTTGTTGTATCTCTCACCCGAGCGTCTCGCGTCGCCGCTCTTCCTGGAGAAGCTGAAGCGCATCAAGGTGAGCTTCATCACGGTGGATGAGGCCCACTGCATCAGCCAGTGGGGATACGATTTCCGCCCTTCCTATCTGAAGATCGCCGATCTTCGTAGTCTGAAGCCTGACGTGCCAGTATTGGCCCTGACGGCTACCGCCACTCCGCAGGTGATGGGAGACATCATGGAGCGGTTGTGCTTCACCACGAGGAATGTCTTCCGGATGAGCTTCGAGCGTAAGAACCTGTCGTACGTGGTGCGCCGGACTGACAATAAGATGCAGGAGACGCTTCATATCCTGCATTCCGTGCCGGGCAGTGCCATCGTCTATGTGCGTTCGCGTGTGCATTGTCCGGAGGTTGCCGAGTCGCTCGCCCAGTCAGGCATCTCAGCCACCTATTATCATGCGGGGCTCGATCCGAGTGTGAAGGACGATCGCCAGAAAGACTGGACGCAGGACAAGAAGCGGGTGATGGTAGCCACCAATGCTTTTGGCATGGGTATCGACAAGCCCGATGTGCGTCTCGTGATCCACTATGACGCACCCGATTCCATAGAGGCTTACTTCCAGGAGGCGGGCCGTGCCGGCCGTGACGGGCGGCGTGCCTATGCCATCCTTTTCTGGAACGGTAATGAGCGTGCCAAGCTGTTGGCCAGGGTGGAAAACGAATATCCTCCTAAGGAGTTTGTTGCCAATGTGTACGACCGTCTCTCTGATTTCCTTCAGGTGGCGGAGGGAAGAGGCATGAACCATACCTATCCTTTTGCCTTGCAGACATTCTGTAAGACGTTCCGTTTCTTTCCGCTGCGGGTCAATTCCTGCCTCCATTTGCTCACAGCGGCCGGTTATCTGTGTTACGAGGAGGATCCTCATGCGTCGGCGCGTCTCCGGTTTCTGCTTGGGCGTGAGGATCTCTATCGGTTGCGGGAGATGGCACCCATGGAGGAGAAAGCCATCAACAGCCTCCTCCGTTTCTATGGAGGTGTGTTTGTCGACTTCATGAATATCGAGCTGCAGATCATTGCCCAGGATGCGGGCATGACCGTCGACCAGGTCTATCAGGCTTTCTCTGCCCTTGATCATCGTAGCATCCTGCAGTTTGTCCCTCAGCGCCGGGAGCCGCTCGTCTCTTATGTGCAGGGGCGTGTGAAGCCTGAGGATGTCATCCTCACTCCGGAGGTGTACGACAACCGCAAGACGCAATATGCCAACCGTATCCAGGCAATGATAGAATATGCCGGCAGTGATAGCGTATGCCGTTCCCGGCAGCTCCTCCGTTATTTTGGAGAGACGGACACGAAGGATTGTGGCTCGTGTGATGTGTGCATCGCAAACAGGAAGAGGGGAAAGGAAGTGGAAGACGAGGTGGAGCAGAGAAGGATGGCGCCTGTCGATGAAGTGATAAGCCGTATCGTGGCTGTGTTGGACGATGGCAAATCCCATGGGATGGATGAGGTGACTTCGCTGAAATATCCCACCCTCCTCATCCGTGAGGCACTGGAATATCTCGTACACGAAGAGAAGATATGTATGGAGGTCGGCCGGATCCGGCTTGTCAGATAACAGAAAATATCAGATGCTCAAAGGAGCAGCTAATAAGAAACAAGGAAGCCCAAGACTCAGCAACGAGTCTTGGGCTTCTAATTTATTCTCAATTTAATCCCTGTTGTCGGTTAATTGTTCTCCGGACGCAATTTGCGTACGGTCTCACCTGCACGCCACATCTCCATGTCGTGCATGTCCTGCAGCTCTTTGTTCAGCTTCTCACGATAGTCGGGCTGTGAGTTCTTGTCGATGGCGATCTGAGCCTCAATACCGGTCTTCACGCTCAGGTACAGCCATTCCATCACAGGCTTGATGGCAGCCTTGAAGCGGGGAGCCCAGTCGAGTGCTCCGCGCTGGGCGGTAGTGGAGCAGTTGGCGTACATCCAGTCCATACCCTTCTCGCCAAACAGCGGGGCAAGGCTCTGAGTCAGCTCCTCAACGGTCTCGTTGAAAGCCTCCGAGGGAGAGTGTCCGTGCTCGCGCAGTGTGTCATACTGAGCCTCGAACAGACCTTCAATGGCACCCATCAGTGAGCCACGCTCACCGGTCAGGTCGGATGTTGCCTCACGCTGGAAGGTCGTCTTGAACAGATAGCCCGATCCGATGCCGATACCGAAGGCCAGTGTCTTCTCCTCGGCATGGCCGGAGGCATCCTGATACACGGCGTAAGAGCAGTTCAGACCACGGCCCTCGCAGAACATGGTGCGGAGAGAGGTGCCTGATCCCTTAGGAGCCACCATGATGACATCGATGTCCTTGGGAGGAACGACGCCCGTACGGTCCTGCCAGTTGATGGCGAAGCCATGTGAGTAGTAAAGGGTCTTTCCCTTGGTGAGATATTGTTTGATTTTGGGCCATACGGCAATCTGACCGGCGTCGGAGAGCAGCATGCAGATGATAGTTCCTTTCTGAACAGCCTCCTCAATGGAGAACAGTGTTTTTCCGGGTACCCAACCGTCAGCCTTTGCTTTCTCAAAAGTCTTTCCCTGGCGCTGGCCTACAATGACGTTGAAGCCGTTGTCGCGAAGGTTGCACGACTGGCCGGGGCCTTGGATACCATAACCGATTACTGCAATGGTTTCATTTTTCAGTACTTCACGTGCTTTTTCCAATGAGAACTCTTTGCTGGTGACCACTGTTTCTACGACGCCACCAAAATTCATTTCTGCCATATATTTATGTACATTTGTGCTGCTTTAGACTTTGCAGCGGTTATTATTAAACCTTGTAGTACGGCACTCCTTGTCCAAAGGATGTTGAATGCACTACCCCTATGCCTGCTCGAGGGAAGGGCTGAGGATGTAATGATATTCGTCTCGTGGTTAAGATCTTTATCGGGGCATTCTTTGCGGAAAGATATGCTTCGTAGCAGGTCTTATCTTAATTGCAGGAGCAAAGGTATCAAATTAAAATGAAACAACCAAATAAAATTTCAATCTTTTATTAATTTTCGCCGATTTCTGAGGAATTTAAGATCAAAATAGAATATTCTCCGTAAGAAATCACACTATGAAGTTGCTTTAGCATGGCTGGTCCGCATTTGGCGTTAGGAGTCTGTCGTTGCTGTCATGCACGATAAAGGATAGGGGCATGGTATTCTCATGCCCCTTGCCGGTTGATATGTCTGTCTGCGGTCCGGTGCCTTATAGCTCTGCAGTCTTTACAAACATGATGCTGCAGCGGCACACTTCGGTCTGTTCGTCACTGCCGGGTGCGCTGTGTGTCAGGCGTACGGCGAAGTGGCCGGGTGCGGTCTCCTCCTTATATATATGGAGCTTGTCGCCCTGATGGGTCTCTGCCACATAAGCCACCTCAAAGCGTTTGATGCGGTGCGTGCGGAGATAGTCGAGGGGGAACAGGTCCATCACGTGCTCGATGTAGCGGATGCTGTTCATGTGTCCGTTTACGTCGATGTCGCTGTAATAGGTGTCAATGGTACGCACGTAAGGGGCATTCTTACCCACGGCGACGCGTCCGCACTTGGCGATGGGTGGCTGGCGGTCGGCATCGACGAAGTTGAGGATGGCGCCGTCGTCGATGGTAAAGATGTCACAGGGCTGTCGTGTCACGGTGTCGATCATTGCCCAGACACTGTGGGCGTGTCCGTACACCTTGCCGTCTTTGCCAGTAACGGTGAAGTCGCGGCTGGTGAAATAGCGCAGGGCACTGTCGATCCAAGTCTCTATCTGGAAGGGCGCATAGGCTTCCGGCATTTCGTCCATCTCGATGGCCAGGCGCGACAGCACCCATGTCCGGTTCATCTTCTGCAGGGTGGTGACGCCATAGCCGTTGTCATTGCTGTGAAAGTCAGCGGCATTGAGCAGGTCGTTGCCGAGATGTCCTAGCATGATGCGGCTGCTGAAGTCGCAGTGGAAGGGATAGACGCGGAAGTCGTAAGCTCCTGACTTGCCGCCATTGATGTTTCCGTTAATATTCATAGGTCATTATTAAAAAGTAAAGCTTTGGACCATGCACCCTGTTGTCGGCATGGCCCGTCATCATGACGGTCCGGTGCGTCGGACAGAGAGTACATGGCTCAAAGCCAAGATATAGAGTCTATTTCAGATTATTCTCCTGTTCAGCCAGGAAGTCACTGATAGGTTCCTCGAAGCTGCGGGTGACGGCGATACGTCCCGACCGGGTGTATTGCAGCAGGCAGTTGTACTGGTTGAGCTGGTCGTACAGGTCAGAGATCTCGTCGGTCAGGCCGGTGAGCAGGACGGTGCTGTAGGTGGGGTTCACCTCCATCATACGGGCGTTGTGCTTACGGATGGAGCGTGAGATCTCCGGCTTCTCCAGCAATTTGGGCGTAGAGATCTTGAAGAGTCCCACTTCGTGGATGAAGAGCTGGTCATCGGTGTAATAGTCGGCTCTGATGACGTCGATCTTCTTTTCGATCATCTTGGTGATCTTCACGATCTGATCTTTGTTGCTCCAGCAGGTGATGGTGTATTTGTGGATGCCACCGAGGGAGGATGCCGACACGTTGAGGCTCTCGATGTTCACCTGCAGGCGCGTGAACACGGCCGTCACCTGATTGAGGATGCCGGCGATATTCTCGCTGTATACCAGCAATGTATAGAATGTTTGATCCATCTTTCCTTATTTTACGAACGTGAGGGGGCGGCCAGTGGCTGCCCTTTCTTATTTGGCGATGAGTCTTCAGATATCCAGATGGAGCTGCATCTCATCGATGGAGCTTCCGGGAACGACCATCGGCTCGATATTTTCTTCTTCCTTGACAGCGCATTCCAGCAGGTAAGGGCCGTCAGTAGCCAGCATCTTCGCCACCTTGTCGGCCAGGTCCTTGCGGTCGGTCACCACATCGTAGGGGATGTGGTAGGCTGTGGCCAGCTCCTCGTAGTGTGGGTTGAGCATGTGGGTGAAGGAGTGGCGGTGGTTGAACATCAGGTCCTGCCACTGGCGCACATTGCCCAGATAGTTGTTGTTCAGCAGGATGATCTTCACGGGTGCCTGTTGCTCCATGACAGTGCCGAGCTCCTCGATGGTCATCTGGAAGCTGCCGTCACCGGTGAAGAAGCACACCATGCGGTCGGGTGCTCCGAAGGTCGCTCCGATGGCGGCCGGCAGTCCGAAGCCCATCGTACCCAGACCGCCGCTCGTGACGATGCTGCGGGGGTGACGGTAGTGGAAGTAACGGCTGGAGAACATCTGGTGCAGGCCGACATCGTTGACCATGATGGCATTGTCGGCGCTCTGGCGTGACACCTCCGTCACGACCTCGCCCATGAGCAGCGGACCGCTGGTGGGGTGGGTGGCCGGCTTGATCACCTCTTCTGTCTCTTTCTGTATCAGCGGCTGGAACGAGGCTATCCATTCGCTGTGGTCAGCGTGCTTGAGCAGTTGGGTGATGGCTGGCAGCGATTTCTTGCAGTCGCCGATGACGGCTACCGTGGTCTTCACGTTCTTGTCGATTTCCACAGGGTCGATATCCAGGTGGATCACCTTTGCCTGCTTGGCATAGTTGTCGAGGCGTCCAGTGATGCGGTCGTCGAAGCGCATGCCGATGGCGATGATCAGGTCGCACTCTTGTTGTTTCACGTTGGGCGCATAGTTGCCGTGCATGCCGAGCATGCCGATGTTCAGACGGTGGTTGTCCGGCAGTGCCGACAGTCCGAGCAGGGTGCGTCCCGCAGGGATATCGGCCTTCTCGAGAAAGTCGGTGAGCTCTTTGTAGGCACCGGCGATCTCCACGCCGTGGCCGACGAGGGCTAGGGGCTTGTGGGCCGCATTGATCAGGTCGGCGGCGGCCTTCACAGCCTCATCCTTGATCTTGGGATAGGGTACATACGAACGGACATTGTCCGTCTTTCCGGGCATCCATTTTGCTTTGCCCACCTGTGCGTTCTTTGGGAAGTCGAGCACCACAGGACCGGGGCGTCCGCTGCGGGCGATGTAGAAGGCACGGTTGACCGCCCATGCCACATCCTCGGGTCGGCGGATCTGGTAGCTCCATTTCGAGATGGGCTGTGCCATTCCGACAAGGTCTACCTCTTGGAAGGCATCGGTGCCGAGGGCAGAGACGCCCACCTGACCGGCAATGACGACGATGGGTGTCGAGTCCATCATGCAGTCGGCCACGCCGGTGAGCGTGTTGGTGGCACCGGGGCCGGACGTGACGATGGCCACGCCTACTTCTCCGCTGACACGTGCATAGCCTTCGGCGGCATGGGCCGCTCCCTGCTCGTGACGCACGAGGATGTGCTGAAACCAGGGATCTTTCTTATGAGTATATGTATAGAGGGCGTCGAATACAGGCATGATGGCACCACCGGGGTATCCGAAGATGGTATGCACATTCTCCTGATAGAGGGCGCGCATGAGGATTTCCGATCCCGTGCACTCCTCGCCTATATGAACACCCGCCCAGGGCGCTGTCTCATTTTCAATCATAGTGTTTCTGTTTAGTTATTCGATGATGCGTACACCGCCCTTGTCGGCAGAGCTGACGCTCTGGGCATAAGCCCGGAGGGCCTTGCTGACGGTGCGCTGACGGTGGAGTGGCTGTTGGGGACGGGCGGCGAGCTCCTCGTCGCTGAGTTTCACGCTGATGGAGCGTGACGGAATGTCGATGACGATGATGTCACCGTCCTTGATCTTTCCGATGTTGCCGCCCGATGCAGCCTCCGGCGAGATGTGTCCGATGCTCAGTCCGCTCGTGCCGCCCGAGAAGCGGCCGTCGGTGATCAGGGCGCACTCCTTGCCCAGGTGCATGCTCTTAATATATGAGGTGGGGTAGAGCATCTCCTGCATGCCCGGTCCTCCCTTCGGACCCTCATGAGTGATGACGACGCAGTCGCCGCTCTTCACCTTGCCTCCGAGGATGCCCTCGCAGGCATCTTCCTGAGAGTCGAAGACGACGGCCGGTCCCTCGAAGTGCCAGAGGGCAGGATCCACGCCGGCGGTCTTCACGACACAGCCGTCCTTGGCGATGTTGCCGAAGAGGACAGCCAGACCGCCGTCCTTGGTGTAGGCATGGTCGAGGTCGCGGATGCAGCCGTTGACACGGTCGGTGTCGAGGGTTTCCCACGAGGTATTCTGCGAACCCATGACGGTGGAGAACTTGCGGTCCGGAGCGGCATAGTAGATGGTGCGGGGATCGTCGGCATCACCGTCCTTCACCGCACTGGTGGTGATATCATATTTCTTCATGGCCTCACCGAGGGTCTGTCCGTCCACGCGTCTCACGTCGCCGTGGATCAGTCCGCCCTTGTTCAGCTCATTGAGTATGCCGAGAATGCCTCCTGCGCGGTTGCATTCCTGTACGCTGTATTTCTGTGTGTTGGGAGCGAGCTTGCAGATGCAGGGCACCCGGCGCGACAGCCGGTCGATGTCATCCATTCGGAAGTCCACCTCGCCCTCCTGTGCCACGGCCAGCAGATGGAGCACGGTATTCGTCGAGCCGCCCATGGCAATGTCGAGTGTCATGGCATTGAGGAAGGCGTCGCGTGTGGCGATCTGTCGGGGCAGTACGCTGTCGTCACCGTCCTCATAGTAGGCGAGTGCGTTCTTCACGATCTGCCGTGCGGCGCGCTTGAAGAGCTCGATGCGCTGGGCGTGGGTGGCCAGGATGGTACCGTTTCCGGGGAGTGCCAGTCCGATGGCTTCGGTGAGGGAGTTCATGGAGTTGGCGGTGAACATGCCCGAGCAGCAGCCGCATCCGGGGCAGGCACACTCCTCGATCTTCTTCATCTCCTCGTCCGGCACGCTAGGATCGGCTCCTTTCACCATCGCCGTGATGAGGTCGGCATTCTCACCTTGCCAGCGGCCCGCTTCCATAGGCCCGCCGGAGCAGAACACGGTGGGAATGTTCAGACGCATGGCAGCCATGAGCATGCCCGGCGTCACTTTGTCGCAGTTGGAAATGCAGATCATGGCGTCAGCCTTGTGGGCATTCACCATATACTCTACGCTGTCGGCGATGATGTCGCGCGAGGGAAGAGAGTAGAGCATGCCGTCATGGCCCATGGCGATACCGTCGTCAATGGCGATGGTGTTGAACTCGGCGGCATAGCAGCCCATGGCTTCTATTTCTTTCTTGACCAGTTGGCCGATCTCATGCAGATGGGTATGTCCGGGGACAAACTGCGTGAATGAGTTGACAATGGCAATAATGGGCTTACCCATCTGTTCATGCTTCATACCGGTGGCGACCCACAGGGCGCGGGCGCCTGCCATCCTCCTTCCTTCAGTGCAGACTGCACTTCTCAACTGATGCTTCATAATCTTTTTCTTTATTAGATGATCGTTGTCGGTTGTGCGCGGAGTGATCGTCGGCAGATGGGTCTGCCGGATGCTCCGCCAAGTGTCATTTGTTATTTCTAGACCCTATGTAAGTTGCAAAGTTAACAATATTATTGTAAATGACCAACAAATTGGCATATTATATTATAATAAAATGTAAAATCATAAGGAGAAAGGTGATGCTTCCATATGGTTGCAAGGGATGCCCCGTAGTCGTTATGCCCTATTCCCCTTCCGCCCTTGTCCGTGTATCCGTAGCATGAAAGGAAATTTTCGGACTTGTAATGTATAAAGGTATAAATGAGGTTTGATAAATCCGTTCTTCTTCAGCTCATGACTTTCCATGAGGGCTTTCAACTCTTTTTAGGAATCCAGCTTTTGAAAAATTTCAGTAGTTGAAGACGTTGTTTAAAAAGAGATGAAGAAGTTCTTTTTAAAAAGTTCTTCAGATTCTTGACAAAGAAATATGCTGTAGGTCAAATGGAAGCTATTTCCGACTGTATTACAAAGTAAAAATGGTTAAATAAACACATAAATGTCAAGTTTATGACGTAATAAACAGGACTTTTGATAACTTTGCATTTGGAGAGAACATAATTATATGGTTATAGCAAGACAGATAAAAGAGAAATTGTCAACTACTCCTGCAGGTGTGGTATTGACAACAAGAGACTTTGGTGTGGAGATGCGATATCAGCCGGCTCTTGCCAAAGCGCTTAGCCGTCTTGTGCTTCAAGGTAAGTTGCAAAAGATTGCAAAGGGGAAATATTATGTTCCAAAGAAAACTATATTCGGAACGTTGAAGCCGGCCGATTCAGAACTTGTAAAAGATTTCTTGGAACAGAATGGAAAAATTGTAGGCTACATAACAGGGACTACCGCATTTGCATCTATGGGATTGACAACTCAGATAAGTTCATCTATCCTTATCGGTACAAATAAGTATCGCAGACCACTTATAAGACATGGAGTGAAAATATCTTTTTTGTTGCAAGAGAATCCGATTACTTCAAGTAATATTCCATTACTTAGAATATTGGACGCGCTACGCCTTATAAAGAAAATTCCTGCTACATCGCCAGATGAATGTATTGTGAATATTTGTAAAGTTATAAATTCTCTTTCGCAAGAGCAGAAACTGGAATTGGCAGAACTTTCCTTGGCATATACTCCTTATGTAAGAGCTTTGCTTGGCGCCATATATGAGGATATGAGACTTGACACGATGATTCTCAGCAGAACGCTGAATGGAGTGACGACCTACAAGTTGCCAGTCTCAGAAAAAGCATTACCTAATAAAAGAAACTGGAACATTATATGAGATTACATGAAAATAGGGAATTGTTCTCTGATGCATTGCAGGCAGCGTCTCAACCTGTTGAGGATGGTGGTCTTGGTATCAAGAGCATTTTTATAGAGAAGGATTATTGGATATGTCGTTCACTGGCACTGATGGCAGCAAACGATAAGGGCAATCGTGCCATATTTAAAGGAGGGACAAGCCTTACAAAGGCATATGGTATCGGAAGTCGTTTTTCGGAAGATATAGACATTGCTATATCCGAAGCATGGACACTCAGCGGTAACCAATTAAAAATGTTGATTAAGAGAACAGCGAAAAGTATGACGGAAGGATTGCAGGAAATGGAAATGCCAGGTTTCACGAGCAAAGGTTCTCATTACTACAAGGCATACTATTCTTATCCACGAGCCATTAACACGTTACAAGTGGGTGCCATTAAAGCAGGACAGTTACTTGTTGAGATCAACTCTTTTGCCAATCCATATCCATTTCAAAAATGTAGACTACAAAGTTTCTTGACAGAGTTTTTGCAGAAGACAGGTAATGAGAAACTAATAGAGGAGTACGATATGCAACCATTCGAAGTAAATGTACTCGACAGACGTAGGACATTGACAGAAAAATTGGTCTCCTTGATTCGTTGTTCTTTGGCAGATAATTACATGTCAGAATTGACCGCTAAGATTCGCCACTTTTATGATTTGCATTTTCTTTTGAATGATGCAGAGACACGAGCCTATCTTGAAAGTGATGTTTTCAAGGCTGATTTCAACAACTTGTTTGCCCAAGACCAACAAAGGTTTGACAAGCCAGAAGGATGGAGGGACAAGGACATCATGGACTCTCCGGTTATAAAAGACCTGCATTCTGTATGGACTACATTAAGCACCGTATATGCAAAAGAATTACCAGACCTTGCATACAAAGATATACCTCCAATCAAGAGCATTGAAAATAGTATGGAGAGATTGTTCTCATATTTGATAAGGTAGACGTTAAGGCAAAAAAGGAAATACTGAGGGTATTACTGCGAGATTTGTAGTGAAAACAAATCGAACGAATCATTTCCCATATGGGTCCAACTCAATCACACTTATAAATATCAAGAACTAGTTAACAGGATATGTATAAGCGTAGGCAAGGACTACTATGCTATAAAACAATATTGTCATCATGTGGCCTATAAGGCTTATATGTATATCTGAATAAAATATGTTCTTGAGATACGATCCATGATTTACACTACAAACAAGATTGAATGGTCGGACAAGGATTCCCGTAAGGCCTTACGTATGAGAGAACGGCTATGCTTAGCTAAGAGTCGGTATTGATTTTGATGGGTACTGTGGCGATGGAACATGAGATGTTTGATAGGACCTTATTGAAATCACGATAGATGATAAATTCCTTTTTCGATACTGATTTATATTTTTTAGTGGAAAAGCCCGTTGGGAAAAATTGAGTGGCTGTCTTTACAGCTTTCAGTATTTAATGGTCTTTATTTTGATATTGTGGCAAGTCATTTCTGTGTATGATCACAATCCTCAACCCCATCATATTTTGTGAAATATTACCCCGACCGATATGGATGTGAGCGGTCGGGGCTTTCTGTCTTTATGGGTGCAGGATGCTGCTTTCTTGGAGTTGCGGTAGGGCTGGTCCGCTGCCCGTACTTTCTGCAAGGTACTATTCGGCCCAGGTGAAGTTCTCCTTGCCTGCGCCGATCTCAAAATGCAGCTTCGCTATGCCCAGGTCCATCTTGGTGTATCCTACCAGAGAGAATACCCGTTTGGCACGGACCTTGGCGCGGGTGTCCCCGTCAGCCTTGATATACTCAAAATAAAACTTCTGCTGGTTGATAGCCGTAGGGGCGAGCAGGGCCGCTTCCACTCCGTCCTTAAACCATTCCGGGGTGGTGGCGTCGGCATTGCTTACCTGATCGAGGCGTTTGATCTTGTGCGCCACGCCTTTCGACTCGCCATATCCTATTGAGATATAGGCCCCGATGGTCTCGTCCTTATCCAGGACATAGGTGCCGGGCACTTTCGAATAGCTCAGTCCCACCCAGCAGGTGTTCAGTCCTTGCGTCTGTGCCGATAGTACCAGCTGCTCACCGTAATATCCGATACGCTCGTCGAGGTCGTCGCCCTTCTTGCCGGCCATGACGATATAGTTGCTCACATTTCTGAACTTGCCATATTTAGCCAGCATGCCCTGGAAGGCCTTCGGCTCGTTCGTCACCAGCTGCATGTGCAGGTTGCCGGCAGCGTTCAGCTCCTTGATCTCAAGCTCAAGCGAGTGGATGATGTCATCCGTCAGGGGCATGGTCTTATATGCCCTCACGCTGTGTCTGTCTTTTATTGCTTCCTTTAGGGTCATCGTCAGTCCTCCTTTGGAACATTCTTCCAGAATTTTCTTAAGTCGTTAAGTATGTTGTCGTAGTCTTCTTGCGTAAACGTTCCTTCGCCCGACAGCAATATGGTATAGTCGATACCTTCAAAGCGTTTGGCCGTCGGAGTGTCGCGGAAGCCGTTGCGCTTATAGAACGCATATCTTCTGCGGCGCTGCTCTATGTTGTCACAGTCTGTCTGTTCGGGCGATTCAATGTCGATCACCAGCTGCCGGTCCGCATATTTGGCCATCAGTGCCGTAAGGATCTGCTGTCCGTATCCTCTGCCGCGCAACTCTTCCTTTACGGCGAAATACCATCCCCAGTTGAAGTCCGTGCGGTTGAGCACCATGGTCAGTCCGACGAAGCGGTCGCCGTCATAATATGTCACGAAGTCTATCGGCATCACGCCCAGCAGGTGTTTCAGATCATTGTACGGTATGCGCTCCTCCTTGGGAAACGCGCTCTCGTATAGTGCTCTCACTTCTGCATTGTCGGCATTCTCCGCCGTTATCTTTTCTGTTCTCATCCTTTCTTTTATTTGTCAATTGAAGTCGTGTGTTGTCCGCCTGATGCCAGCAGTTGCTCCACCAGCGGGACATACCATTGCCTCACCTCGTTTGCCGTAGGCGTGTGGGCGCCGGGGAAGTGGTAGGCATTTGGGTAGTGTTGCAGAAACAGAGGCTCAAAATGTGCCAGCGTGTCGTTCTCGCCGAACAGGCCCCATATCTGTGCCTTGTAGTCGGGGTTGCAGCCGTCGAACTGATGGGCTTCCATCTCGGCGAACTCGTCGATCAGCTGCCCGTCGATCACCATCTTCTGGTTTCCGTTCGCACGCGGTGACTTATATTCATGTTGGCCGATCCGGGGCTTCAGGAACTCCGTCATCAGGAAATAGGGATTGCCCAGCAGGGCCGGTATCCCTTTGGCGTTGGCCGCCATCTGTGCATAGAACGAGCCGCAGCTGTTGCCTACCAGGACATCGGAGCGCTCGCTGTCACATATATTCTCTATCAAGTCCATGGCCTCCCTTGGGTGTAGGGGCAGGTCGGGCGTCATCACGTCAGCCCTTCCCATGAATGCCGCTTTCAGTGTCTGTGCAGGCACGCATGCCCCACTGGCAAAGAAGCCATGAAGGAATAATATCTTTCTGTTTGTCATTGTGCAACTCATTTTCCTGTCTGCCGGACCCTTCCTGTCGTCCCATGATGGGGTTGCGGCCATGCGCGTCGGCGTGTCATGGGAGGTCTGGCGGTGAGGGTCTCCCGATTCACAAAGTTACAAAATTAACCTAAACCTCCAATCGGTCCTTCGACCGCAAGTATCTATTTTAATATTATTTTATGGGCTTGTCCGACTGATCTTCCATCTTCCAGCCCGCATTCCGTCTGTCATTTCTTTCTGCCACAGCCCGCTGCGCCTTCGATAAAGAGGGCTGCCTGAGTTGTCCGGCAAGGACACGAAATTCTTCAAGCCTCTAACCGGTTGGGGCTAATTCGGTCATTATACAATGAAGATACCGTAATTGTCTGTCGTTTTTCTGTCATTCGTTGGCATGGAGGGCCGTCCGATAGCCGGCGCAGTCTGGTTTCTCTTCCGCACCGGTCATTTTCTTGCCGTTATCGAGATGTATATCCACAATTTTTGCGTAACTTTGTCATTGACGTTATGCGTCATTTACTATTTTCGTTGCACTAAAAACATTTGTATCATGATTAAGATTTATGTAATGAGCACATGTCCTGACTGCACCGCCGTTAAGGAGCAGGTCAAGGGAAACGGCAAATACGAGGTGATCGATATCGGCGAGCACGTGAGAAACCTGAAGGAGTTCTTGCGCCTGCGCGACAATAATCGCGCTTTCGATGTGATGAAGCGTGTCGGCTCCGTAGGCATTCCGTGTTTCTTGCTCGAAGACGGCACGGTCACCTTCCGTCCTGTCGAGGCCGGGTTACAGCCGCCGGTAAAGGAAGAGCAGGCACCATCGTGCAGCATTGACGGCACCGGATGCTGATCCCTCCGCTCCCTCCCGGCTCCGTCTTGCATGGATTCGGATTTTGATCATCGTAGAACGATAAGTTCCATATAATTCTAGGAGTATGTCAAAAAGAGAATTAAGAACATTCCTATCTGCCCATACCAAGGAGCAGGTGATCGATATCATGTTGGAACTATACGATGCCAGGAAAGAAGCTAAAGAATATTTGGATTTCCGCCTGTCCCCCAATGATGGCATTGAATTGGAAAAATGCAAGGACATCATCAGAAATGAGTTCTTCCCTCAGCGAGGTTGTCCTAAGGACCCCTCGTTTGCCAAATGCAGAAAGGTGATATCCGACTTCCGTAAGCTGAAACCGAATCCGCAGGATGTTGCCGATCTGATGCTCTTCTATATTGAACAGGGCTGCCGGTTCACGGTCATGTTCGGGGATATGTGGGAGCAATACTATACCACGATGGAAACCAACTTTGAGAAGGCCGTACATTTCATTGTCGTCAACAACCTGCTGTTGAACTATTACGAGCGGATAGAGAGTCTGATTCAGAGCGTGGAAAACTGCGGTTGGGGATTTTACGACTCGCTGATGGATATCTATCACCAATATAGGTAGGGTATGTCCGCCGTCCGGATCTCGCATGATGGACATCCCTTATACCTTGTTATTATATAGGGACGCATCATAGTGCGTCTCTACTACTTGCTTATCCCATTCGGATGACGAGCTTAATGATACAATCCTTGCCATTTTTGCCAATTCTACAAGACAGTCGTTGGCCCCCGATGTCGCTTTCTTTAGGATTACGTATCAAAGGCAATGCCTCTTCCTTTACTTGATTGATATGGGGAGATGTAAGGAGGAAGTTCAGTTGTATAGGGTAATATTTTGAGCAATAAGGTATGGTTTTATTATTCAAGATATTATAATTGACTTGGACCATATTGTTATTTGCATTGATAGTCGGGGAAGGGTATTGGATGCATATTGCCCGAAGGGTGTCGTCGTCACATGCCATCCAGGTGTTGTAGGATGCATATTCATTATACCTTATTATTAATGGGGACGTACCATGATGCTTCCCTACCACTTGTTTACCTCATTTTTGGGTTTGCATCATCACTCCTAAGGCTGACTTGCTTCAGACACACTTGGAGAATACTACTCCATACTATCGTTACGAGTGTTGATAAGTATGCATCATGGAGAGGGAAGATGATAAAGGGGAATTTATTATATTTTTATTTACACGTAATAGTTATAGATGGGTTGAGGACTGCATGTGACATCGTGATGGGACAAGGAAATGTCCGATGGAGATGCCCGACTTTTGCAGGAGAAAAGGCCCTGATTCTTGGCTCTACTGGATGTATTCCGTAAATATCTGATAGTCAGAGTGTTTCGATAA
>ULRH01029889.1_pt1 | contig 46782 bp, 35 predicted proteins | sample 1955271 | NCBI WGS metagenome assembly ULRH01 (sample SAMEA4835677, study PRJEB28245) | human gut metagenome | biome: gut microbiome; material: fecal sample | place: Denmark | collected 2008 | reverse complement strand
GGAAAGAGGTTTTCAACGTCATCACAATCGAACCTGTTGCAGAGATTTCTTCTATCACGCTCATACGTTTCTCCTTCAGGTTGCCACGGTCTATTTCCGCCAGCATCTGCAGTTTCTTGTAATCCGTGCGGACGTTCATGTCCACCATTTCCTTAGGCGGACGGTTAAAGGCGACTTGGTGGCGTAAATAGTAGAGCACCATGTCGCAGTTGTACAAGCGTTCTTCATCGATATACTCTTCCGCAAAGCAATAGTTGTTATACCACGGCTTCATTTCCGTCAGCATCGTTTCGATGTCGGCATCGGCACGCAGCTTGCCGTTGTCCTTGTAGTATTGGAACATCGCGCGCACGTCCGACTCCGGGAAACCGAGCATGTAGTTGAACCGCGGGTCTTGCGAGATGTTCCAACCGATGTTGTATCCGCTCGTAAGGTCATCCAGCGTAACGGGAGACACCCCTATCATGAAGATGCGGCTGAACATCGCCTTGAATATCTTGAAATACTCACGGTAGAAACCGCTGGCATGGGTCAGGTTGCGGAACACTTCCTTACCGCCTTCACTCAAGATTACATTGGTGAAATTGTCGTATTCGTCAATAATCAGATAAAGCAAGTATTTCTTGCGGCGTGCTTCAGCATTAATCAGCCTCAGCTTGGAAGCCGCGTCTTTTTCGGCAAGCACATTTTCGAAGGTTGACTCATCGTAATAATCTTTATATTGCTTGATAAATGAATCAAGTTCGGCACAGCAATAGTCGTTGAACGTATATTCCAGCCTTTCCATGCCTGCCCCCGCCAACGAGAAATCAAAATAAATCACCTGGAAAGCGTTCTTCAGCGGCGTGGGATGCTCCTTTATCCAAAGCCCGTCGAACAACGTGTCGAAACGGTCTGCCATGGCGATATCGTAATACGCCTGCATCATGCTTACGAACACGCTCTTGCCGAAACGCCGGGGTCGGATTAAGAACAAATAATTACTCGCTTCCTCTAATAAAGGAAGATACATCGTCTTATCTATATAATACCGGTTCTCGCTTCGCACCTGCTCGAAGCTTGCCACTCCATAAGGAATGCCTTTGACTGCTGCCTTTTCCATACTCTTTAAGTTCTAAGTTTCCGCATAGGCAAAGATACGGATTTTCCCGAAACAGCCCAACTTGTCAAGTCCATTAGAAGCTGTTTTGAATTTATCGTGCGATGATTTGGGATGAGTTTTTGAGGCATTTTCGCTTCTGTGATGAGGAAGATAGCGGGCTATCTGACGAAGAGCAGGAGCGAAAAGGACCAAAAAAATCGCCCAAAGCACACACGAAAACGGATACATCAAGCCAAGAAAAACTTTTTGGAGAAATTCAAAACAGCTTCTTAGTTTTTTTGAATTTTTGACATATCAATAGTCCGTTACAAAATTACCACTCTTAAATAAATCTGTGTATCTTTGTACCCGATGAAACAACTGATACTGATTTGCCTCTGCTTGGCATTGCTCGTTTCCTGCCGCGATGGGAGCAAAAACGATTTGGCTTTGTTGCACGAAGCATCCCTACATACCGCACAACCCGACTCGGTACTGAACCTGCTCGGGCAGATAACCCGTCCCAACCGCTTGCGGGAAAAGGCACAGGCAGACTATGCCTTGCTCTATACCGAAGCCCTGAACAAACAGAACCGGATAGGCACCAACGATTCGCTGATAAAGATTGCCATCGGCTATTATAGCAAACAGGCTCCCGGCATCCCGCTTGCCCAAAGCTATTTCCTCTTGGGGCGTATCTGTCAGCAACAGGGCAACGACATCCTTGCCTTGGAAACTGATTTGCAGGCACTTGCCGCCCTGCCTTCACAAACATCAGACCGGATACGGATGCTGGTGAACTACGACTTGGGACGCCTATACCATAAAACCGGATTTTATCAGGAAGCCTTGTTACACTATCGGGAAATGCAACACTATGTAGATGCGCACCCCGATACATTGGATAGTTACACCGTTGCATACAGTATGGGTAACGTCTTTATGATGCTGAACCAATATGACAGCACTTACCATTATTACCAGGGAGCGATTACGTTAGCCCGCCAATTAAAAAACAAATCTTACGAAAGGTATATTTTAAGGCAATTACATCTACATGCCCGCTTGACAGGTAATCAAAAACAAGCCCAATGGTATGCAGAAGAAATCCGTATAACAACCGACCCTTATTTGAAAGCCGAATTATTTCAAGAATTGGAAAACACCGATTCGGCTTCCTTCTATTTTCTCAAGGCAACGAAAGACCCGCGTATCTCAGCCCGTGCTATGGCATTTTATAATCTGTTCCAATTGCACCGGAAATCACGACCCGACCTGGCTTGCATCTATGTCGATTCTTTCCATATCTATAAAGATTCGCTTTACGCCTTGCGGCAAACCGATAAAATAGAGAAACTGACCGCGCAATACCTGCAACAGATGAACCAGCAGAAGGCAGAAGCAGACCGACGTGAAAACGCCATCTACCTGTGGGGCGGTATCGGCATTACGCTTTTGCTATGCGTCATCGTTATCATCCTGTTCGTCAAGCATCGGGAACGCCGCTACTTGCTATTGGAAAAACAATTGACCGCAAGCAAACTGGAAAGCCTCAAGGAGTATGTAGCCATACAAGCCAAACAGGCTCCCGATAAATGGGAGCACTTCTATCGTCAAATCGAACAAATCGAAATCCGCGAACTGATTCAGAAGTTTCAAGCGACGGTCTGGCATAAGCGTATAAACGCCTTGCAACGGGAAGACGCCCTGCCCTTTTCACCCAAAGAACGAAAGCTCCTCACCAAAGACATCACGACAATATTCAGCCTATACGTCACACAGCTACAGACGGAAATACCCAACATCAAGAGCGTAGATATCATGTTCTGCCTGCTCTCCCTGATGGGATACAGGTTAAGTGCCATCGCCTCCTGCTTAGGTAAAAAAGAACACAACCTCAGCATGCACAAGTATCGCTTGAAGCAGAAATTGGAAAAACGCACGTTCGCTATCTTCTTCGAAAACACTGTTAATCAAAATGATAAAGAATAACTGTGATAATTTCTGTGACATTGTCACACAATTTGTAACACCAAAAATTTGCTTGTTTTCATGCTTTTTCAGAACTTCGTGACAACAAAAAAACGAAAAGCTTATGAAAACAACACTGATTACCTTATTATGTTTGCTGATAAGTATTTCTTTCTGCTTCGCTCAAGGTAAAGATGAAAAATACGAAAAGAAATTTATCAAGATGATAAAGAAAACCAACCTGTACTCAACTCCTTAACAGAACAACCCCGTGCTTTCCTTCATCAACCGTGGTTGTCCGTTTCGATGCCCGAAAGCCCAAAAGCGGTAGTTTCCGTCCAAAACCAGTTGAACGGAAGGATAGTCTACCAACAGACTTATTTCCATACACAAGGCATGATGATTGACCTAAGCGGTGCGCCTGCAGGTACCTATCAATTGCGTATAGAAATAGACGGAACTGTTTATACCGGCACGTTCAGCTTGTAACGGAATATGGCAAAGACGGCAGACATCAGCTTGCTGCTTCACCGCTATCTGAAATTATTAACGGTGGAGATAAGCGGTTACAGCCTGTGCAAACTGCTAGATACACCGATGGGAACTACCCTGCGGGGCATCAGCGATGCGTTAGACCACTTGCACGTCAGGCACGATGTCTACCGCCTTCCTGTAACCTACTTGGAGCGGATAGAGCTGCCATTCTTAGCCGCACTGAAGAAAGGAGAATTTTGCTTGGTCCAACCGGAAGGAGAAGACCGGTATAAACTGGTCAATCCGCAAGGCAAGAAGATAACCGTCAGTAGTGAGCAACTGGCAACGGTATGGGAAGGCATTCTGCTCGTAGCGGAAAAGCCGGAACTTGCCTATCGCGAACCGCATTACCGCATCCGGCAAACCGTAGGGCAGGCAGACCGCTACAAAACCGTTGTGCTATCCAGTTGTGTAGCATTGCTCTACCTATGTACAGTGGGTGCCGATGGATGGTGGACGATGCTGTTCAAACTATTGACCTTAGCCGGACTGGCGGTAGGAATGATGATTGTGTACAAGGAGTCATATGCACACCGTTTCTTGCAACGTTTCTGCAAGATAGGCGAGGCGGTAGATTGCAACCGCATCCTCCATTCGCGGGCGGCTACCTTTGGCGGACTTATCAGTCTAGGCGAACTGGCTACGGTGTATTACGCTACATTGGTTCTCTATACCTTAAACCGAGGCATGGAACCGGAAAGCATGGTTCATCTGACTGTACCGATAGCTGTAGGATTTACCTTGTTTTCGGTCATCTATCAGGCAGCGGTAGCACGCAAGTTCTGTATGCTCTGCATGGTGCTGAACGTAATTATTTGGCTACAGGCGGCAGTATGGGGATGCAGCCATCCCGCAATCAGGTTCTCCTTGCACGAAGCCCTGCTTTTCTTAGCAACCGGAGGCAGTTGCCTGACGGGATGGTATATAATAAAAGCCTTATTAACCGACCGGAAGCGTTACGAAGAAGGGCGTTTGCAGAAACAAGCCTTGCTGGGACATCCTGAATTGTTCGACCGATTGCTGGACTCCGGCGAAACGATACCACAGGCGGCTAAGGGCATTACTTTAGCCAACGGAAAGGAAGGAGAAAAAACGGTGCAACTTGTCATTGGGCTTCACTGCGCGCATTGTGCCCAAAGCCGAAAAGACTGGATGCAACTGCCGGCACCGGTACATTTGCTATTCGCCGTAACGCCAGATAAACAGGAAGAAGCAAACGCAGCAGCCAAGCTCATCGCCTGTTACCTAAAACACGGATATGCAGCAACCATGGAACAGCTGCGTCAATGGTATGAAACGGAAACACTTCCGGACATACCGAAAACACCCGAAGCGGAAGCCTTGTTGCAACAACAAACCGCTTATTGCCGGCAACACCGCTTGACCCGAACACCGACTGTTATGATAAACGGCAAGCTATTGCCGGACATCTATACGATAGAAGATTTACGCTATTTATTGTAGCGTGCAACGATATTGTTTTACGTAGAACGAAAGCTCGGGCGATAAGGCTATAAAAGGTCGCAAGATGAACTTAAATATTAACTTAAATTTTAAGACTAAAATGAAAACAATTGAAGATTTAAAGGCATTCAGTCTGGACAAGAAACAGATGAATGAAGCAACTGGTGGTGCTAATTCCGGTTGTGATTACGTAGTCGGCTTAGCAAACAAGCATGGCTCCAAATGGTCACAAGCCGAATTGGATGCATGGGCAGAATTATACGATATGAACTGTCTATGATAATGCACTAATTTTTATGTCCGAATGAAAATTATAACTTTTCATTCGGACTTTCTAAAGCAATATCCAAACAAGAATACAACATGAAAATAGTTATTGTCACATTGTTGATTACCATTCCGACTTTATTATTTGCAGAAAAAAAGACAATAATAGAGCCAGCCATAATGGAATGCCAGTATGACCATATTATCGTACAGGACACACTTAACCGTAGCCATGTGATGAAAGACCGGATGATTTTACGGATAGGGAAAAACGTCAGCCAATTCTATAGTTGGTACACCCTGCAAGGAGATTCCATGTGGACAGACCCAAGAGGAAGAAAGATTGCCGCAGAAAGAATTTTTGAAGCCTTACGTACACAGAATCATGAAAATATTATAGGTGAACGTACAGACGGATATATCTATCATTCATATCCTCAAAAAGGAATCACCACAACTTACACTTCCCAAGGAGGGGAAGATATGAGAACCCCTGTTACATTTCTGTATTTTTCGGAAGAAACACCCCGTCAGGAATGGAAAATTCAGGATTCCGTTAAGCAAGTGTTGAGATATACTTGCCAGCTTGCTACCGCCCAGTTCAGAGGCAGATTGTGGTACGCTTGGTTTACGCCTGATATCCCTATTGATAACGGACCGTGGAAACTCAGCGGACTGCCCGGCTTGATAGTGGAAGCTTACGACAGCCAAAACTATTACTATTATACATTAACCGGCATTCAGACAAAAAAACTGCAACCCGTTACTTTCTACAATTATTGGGAAAAAGTATTCGAAAAAACCACTCGACTTGATTACCTTAAAAAAGCGCATAAATCACAAATTAAATATGCTGACAAGTTTAGATATACAAACTACGATTTTTTAGAATTAGATTATCACCAGTAAAAAACTTATCAATATGAAACGAACAACTATTTTCTTCACCTTGCTGCTCTTCCTGCAAGCTGCACAAGCACAAATCGAAAGCATGATGCAAACCATCGAACCGGCTCTGTTAGAATGCCGGTACCAATGGATACAGAAAACAGATACATTAGGAACAGAAATTGCCGTAGACACCATGGTTTTACGCATCGGAAAGAACGTAAGCCAATGCTATCCGCAATCCACTTTTTCAACGGACTCGTTAGTCAATACACCCAATGGAGGCGAAATCTTCATGCAACAAATGATGAACTTCATGAGTAAAAAAGGACCACGACCGGGAACTAAAATCATCAACCGATATTATTATAAGAATTATCCTGACGGAAAGTTCAACACCTTTGCGCCTATACAAATACCAGTACGGATAGAAGAAAACTATCAGAAACAGGCATGGGTCACCATAGCAGACAGCACGAAAACCGTCTTGGGCTATCCCTGCCAGCTTGCCATCTGCCACTTCCAAGGAAGGGAATACAAAGCATGGTACACTACCGAAATTCCTTATCAAGAAGGGCCATGGAAGTTCAACGGACTGCCTGGACTGATTACCGAAGTGTATGACACGAAAAACCATTACCACTTCACACTGGTCAGCGTAAGAAAAGACCACCTTCCTCCGGTATGTTTCTATAAACTGAAAGCCGAATCTTTGTTGGAAGTTCCTAAAAAAGAACGCATTGCATTCTTGAAGGAATCGGCAAAAAGCAACAAACATCCCTTTGATTTTATGGAAACCGATTATCATAACTACTAATAATTGGCTTTTCAACAGCAAACTATTAGCAAATATCTATACAAAAGAAGATTTACGCTATTTATTGTAGCGTGCAACGATATTGTTTTACGTAGAACGAAAGCCCGGGCGACAAGGCTATAAAAAGGTCGCAAAATGAACTTTATTTATAATTTTAAACTTAAAATTCCATGAAGACATTAGAAGATTTAAAAACATTCTGTTTGGACAAAAAACAAATGAATGAAGCTACAGGTGGTGCCAATAATGGCTGTGACTATGTAATTGGTTATGCAAATGAACACATGGAGCATTGGACAGATGCAGAAAAAGACCAATGGGCAAAAGAGTTATTTGATATGAATTGTCTATAGTACAAACTTTATTAAATCTGAATGAGGATGTAACAATTCCTCATTCAGATTTATAAGATTTTAATCATATACCTCTATGAAAAATACTTTGATTATTGTATTATTTATCCTTCTTTCAAAACATACATTTGCTGAAAAGCGAATAATAATAGAACCAGCTATGATGGAATGCCAGTATGCTCATACCGTTATTCGAGACACACTTGACCGAAATAAAGTAATGAAAGACCGAATGATTTTACGGATAGGAAAAAAAGTCAGCCAATTTTATAGCTGGTACAGCCTACAAGGCGACTCTATGTGGACTGACCCCAGAGGAAGAAAGATTGCCATACACAAAACTTTAGAATCCATTCGCACAAACAACAATGAAAACCTGATATGCAAACGGACAAACGGATATATTTACAAATCATATCCCAAAGAAGGAATTACCACAACCTACATCACTCAAGGAGGAGAAGACATGAGAACCCCTATCGTGTACCTGTATTTTTCAGAAACAACTCCTCAACAAACATGGATAATACAAGATTCTGTCAAACAAGTATTAGGTTACAACTGCCAGCTTGCCATTACCCATTTCAGAGGCAGACTGTGGTACGCTTGGTTTACGCCCGACATCCCCATCAACAACGGACCTTGGAAACTTGGCGGACTTCCCGGCTTAATAACAGAAGCCTACGACAGCCAAGACTATTACCATTATACCCTGACCGGTATTCAGACAAACAACTTGGAACCTGTAACGTTCTATAACTATTGGGAAAAGGTATTCGAAAAAACAACGCGTTTAGAGTATCTGAAAAAAGACCGTAAATCAAAAGATAAAGCTGCATATAAACTAAAATATACACGATACGATTTCTTGGAATTAGATTATCACGAACCGTCAAACAAATAACCATATACTTAAATATAGCACTTCATGAAACGTTTCCCCCACTACCGGCAACATGAACAAATGGACTGCGGACCGACCTGCCTGCGCATGATAGCCGCCTATTACGGCAAACGCTACTCACTGGAACGCTTGCGCGAGCAGTGCCACATCAGCCGGTTAGGGGTATCGATGTTAGGTATCAGCGAAGCGGCAGAAAAGATAGGGATGCGCAGCATGGGGGTGGAAATCAGCTTCAAGCAATTGAAGGAAGACGCCCCTTTGCCTTGCATCGTACACTGGAACCAAGAACACTTCGTCGTGGTGTACCGCTGCACGGAAAAACAAGTGTGGGTGGCAGACCCGGCTACCAGCAAACTGAAATATACGGCAGAAGAGTTCTGCCGCTGCTGGACAAGCAACCGCAAAAAGGGACAGGACACAGGCATTGCCCTGCTACTGGAACCTTCGCCGGAGTTTTACAAAGAAGAAGACGATGAAACGGACAACGGCTTTCAAGGGATGGGCTTCATGCTTTCGTACATCAAGCCTTACAAGCAACTGGTGGGACAACTGTTCCTCGGCTTGCTGTTGGGCAGCCTGATACAGCTGATACTGCCTTTCCTCACCCAGTCTATCGTAGACTTCGGCATCAACAACCAGAACCTGAACTACGTGTACCTGGTCTTGCTGGCACAACTCACGCTATCCATCAGCAATGCGGGCGTGGGCTTTATCCGCGGCTGGATATTGCTGCACTTGGGCACCCGCATCAACATCTCGCTTATCTCGGACTTCCTTGCCAAACTGATGAGGCTGCCCATCGGCTATTTCGACACCAAGAAAACGGGCGATATCCTGCAACGCATCAACGACCATACACGCATCCAGAACTTCCTGACCGGAAGCAGCCTCAGCATCTTGTTCTCGATGTTCAACGTGGTGATATTCGGCATTGTGCTGGCACTGTACAACATCGGCATCTTCGTGATATTCGCTGCGGGCAGCCTGCTCTATGTGGCATACGTAGGCATATTCCTGAAAAAGCGTGCGGAACTGGACAACAAGAAGTTCGCCCAGCAATCTGCCAACCAAAGCAGTGTGGTGCAACTGGTAACGGGCATGCAGGAAATCAAGCTCTACGCGTGCGAACAGCAGAAACGCTGGCAATGGGAACGCATACAGGCAAAGTTGTTCCGGCTGAACGTGAAAAGCCTGGCACTGGCACAATACCAAGATTCGGGTGCCGTACTGATAAACCAAGTGAAAAACATCGTCATCACCGCCTTGGTGGCGGCATTGGTGATAAAGGGGGAAATGACACTGGGCATGATGCTCTCGGTGCAATACATCATCGGGCAACTGAACAGCCCGATAGACCAACTGATTACTTTCATACGCGACTGCCAAGACGCCAAGCTGAGCATCAACCGTTTAGGGGAAATACGAAACAAGGCAGACGAAGAAGACGACAAGCACATCCTGATACGGGAAATACCCGAAGGCAAAGACCTCGTGACAAGAAACCTGACTTTCCGCTACGACGTGCTGAACGATACGCCTACACTGGACAATATCTGCCTGACCATCCCTGCCGGAAAACAAACCGCCATTGTAGGCATGAGCGGAAGCGGAAAGACCACCATCGTCAAGATGCTGTTAGGCTTTTATCCGCCGGAGAAAGGAGAAATACTGTTAGGAAACAGCCGGCTGGACAATTACAGCATACGTGAATGGCGGAAGCATTGCGGCATCGTGATGCAAGACGGATTCATCTTCAGCGACAGCATAGCCGGCAACATCGCACCGGGTGTAGAACATATTGACACGGAAAGACTGCGGTATGCAGCCGAGATAGCCAACATAGACGGTTACATCGAATCGCTACCGTTAGGCTACAACACACAAATCGGGCAGGAAGGGCACGGACTGAGCCAAGGACAGAAACAACACATCCTGATAGCCCGTGCCGTCTACAAGAATCCGGACTACATCTTCTTTGACGAAGCGACCAACGCACTGGACGCCAACAACGAACGCACCATCATGAACAAACTGGACACTTTCTTTAAGGGAAGGACCTCCATCGTAGTGGCACACCGCCTGAGCACCGTGCGCCATGCCGATCAAATCGTAGTCATCGAGCAAGGCAGGATAGCCGAAACAGGAACACACGAAGAACTGACTGCCCGTAAAGGCATTTACTACCGCTTAGTGAAAAACCAACTGGAACTTTGACCGCCTATGGAAGAAAAAACAAGAATAGAACTGAAGAGTGAAGAGGTGCAAGAGATACTCTCCCGTCCGCCACGGGCATTGGTGCGCTGGGGCATATCGGTATTCTTCGGCATCCTGCTCCTGCTGTTTATAGGAGGATGCTTCTTTTCGTATCCCGACACCCTGGAAGCGGAAATAACGGTGACTACAGAAAATCCGCCTGTATGGATGGTGGCTCGAAACGCCGGCAAAGTAAAAGAACTGATGAAAGCAGACGGAGAGGCAGTCAAGGCGGGAGACATCATAGCCACCATAGAGAATCCGGCAAAAACGGCAGATGTACTGCTATTAAAGCGTCTGTTAGCGGAATTTCACCCGACAGACAGCACAATATGCAACTGCACCTTTCCGGGAAACCTCAGCCTGGGAACCATCCAATCTGCCTACGCAGCCTTCTTGAAAAGCCTGACCGACTACAAGAACTTCCTGACACTGGACTTATACGAAGAGCAAAGACAAGCAGCGCAGAAAGAATTGGACGAATACCATATTTATATCCGTCACCTAACCAACGAAATCAAACTGAACGAAGAAGAAGTATCACTTTACGAATCGACTTACAGACGCAACAAACGGCTATACGACAAAGGGCTTATCTCGGCTGAAGAACACGAAGAAGCACGCCGTGCCTTCCTGACCCAACAAAGGGGCATGGAACAGATGATGAGCGACCTGTCTTCGGCACGCATCCAAGAAGCCAGCCTACGGCAAGACATTGTAGAAATCGAATTGAACCGGACTCAAGAACAGAACACGCTGGCGGTAGCCCTGCAAACAGCCTATGACGAACTGAACGCAAGCCTGCACGACTGGGAATTGTCGTTTCTATTCGCCGCTCCTGCCGACGGCATCCTTTCGTACAACGAAGTATGGCAACAGAACCAGAATATCAACTCGGGCGACCAAGTGTTTGCCATCGTCAACAAAAACCAAGGGAAAACCATCGGGAAACTAAAACTGCCCGTAACCAATTCGGGCAAAGTCCGTATCGGGCAACGGGTGAACATCAGCCTGACCAGCTATCCTTACATGGAGTTCGGATACCTGACCGGAAAAATCGCAGCTATCTCTTTAATGCCTAACGAAGAAAACTATACCGTAACCGTACAACTGCCCGACACGCTGCAAACCTCGTATCATCGGACACTGGAACTGAAAAGCGAACTGACCGGCATCGCGGAAATCATGACCAATGAACGAAGTTTCACGGCAAGGCTGCTGGACCCATTGAAATATTTATGGGAGAAATATACCCGACGAACGAAAACCAAACCCGACAGTTGTTGTATCGAACGAAAACCGAACAGTTTTATCGTTTCCGATTCAACGGGTTTGCTTACTTTTACCGAAACATTTAAAACAAACAAGTAATCACATCGCCATGCGACAGTTCATCGTCTACTTATTATTACTATGCCTCGCCTCTTCCCTCCACGCCCAGCAACGGACATGGGAAGGGAAAGTGACCGACGCCACAAAGCATACTCCCCTGCAAGGCGTGAGCGTTACCCTCTGCAAGGCAGACGGGAAAAGCATCCTTGCCTTCGCCATTACGGACGAGGACGGGACGTTCCGCCTCAACGCAGACAGCACGAAAGCAGCACAGGCGGTGATACGCTTCTCTTGCCTGGGATATGCAGCCGTGACCCGCCCTGTCCAGCCGCAAGACAAGACGTACCGCATCGGCTTGCAGCCCGAAGAAATCAGCATCAAGGAGGTCATCGTGAAAGCTCCGAAAATACGGGCGCAAGGAGATACAATCATCTACAACGTGGCACGCTTCTCGAAAGAAGGCGACCGCACCATAGGAGACATCCTGAAGAAGCTGCCCGGCATACAGGTGGCAGATGACGGGAAGATTTCGTACCTAGGCACACCCATCAACAAGTTCTACATCGAAGGCAAAGACCTGCTGGGAGGAAAGTACGGCATCGCCACCAACAGCATCTCCAACCAAGACGTAAACAGCGTAGAAGTGATGGAGAACCACCAGCCCATCAAGGCACTAAGCGGACTGAGCCTTTCGGACCAAGCCGCCATCAACCTGCGCCTAAAGGAAAACGTGAAGCAACGGTGGATAGGAAGCGTAAAGGGAGGAATCGGGCTTGCATCGCCCGCCTCGGCTCTGTGGGACGGAGAACTGATAGCCATGCAATTCAACAAAAAGTTCCAGTCGCTCAATACCTACAAGACCAACAATACGGGCAAGGACGTGACACGCGAGTTCAAGTCGTTCGACATCAACGCCGTGCGCTACCGCCGCGAAAAGCTAAGCGACTACATACAAATCGTTCCGCCCTCGGTACAGGCATTGACACGCGAACGGGAGCTGTTCAACCGCACCCATCAAGTGACCTCGAACAACCTGTTCCAACTGAAGAACGGAATGAACGTCACCACCAGCTTCGGCTACATCAATCACCAAGCTGAATCGGACAAGCAAACCACAACGGAATATTACCAGGCGGATGCCGACACCACCGTGATACGCGAAGGGGAGAGTTCGCTCTTCAAGCAACAACAATTCTCCGCCGAAGTGCGCATCGAAGCAAACGAAGAAACCTATAACCTGACCGAACGCCTGCAAGCGGACTTCTCGTGGCTGGACAAAGCCGACGGAGTAAGCGGAAGCATCCCCAACACGCAAGACGCTTACTCGCCCGACAAGCAACTGACCAACGACCTCTACCTGCTGAAACGCTTCGGCAACAAATTCATCATCTTTACCTCGTATACCTTCCTGCAAGACCATCCGCAACGCATGACCGTATCCTACGAAGACCAAACCCGGAACCAACGGATAGCCCAGCGGAAACTGTTCTCGGACAACAAAATAGATTATGGGTTTACGATAGGGCAAGTTACGGTAAGCCTTGCCGCCGGAGCGAAAGTAATGTGGCGCGACATGGATTCGGAACTGACCGGTACGGAACTGGAAGACAACACCAAAGGTATTTCGTCGATGAACTATACGCAGCTTTACCTCACCCCCAAACTGGAATATACGTGGGGCAGGCTGAAATCGAAACTTTCCATGCCCGTCCTTTTCTATCATTACCGCTACAAGCAGGAAGCCGGTGAAAAGGAAAGCCCCTCTACCCGCGTCTTATTCAGTCCGGACTTATACCTGGAATACAACTTCAGCGCACGGTGGGCAATCTCGGCGGAAGGAGGAATGAGCAGCAGCCCGCTCCGCGACTCGTATTTTTATCCGGGTTACCTGATGGACTCTTACCGCACGCTAAGGAAAGGCTATCCGGTATACGACTTAACCCAGAACCGATACATCCGGGGAAGCATCGAATACAAACGTCCGCTGGACGAGTTTTTCGCCAACGCATCGGTGGAGCAGAACTGGATTTCTCTGCCCTACCTGACCGACCAGTCCATTTCGGACGGGTTCATCATCGCTTCCTATCAGAAAGGGAAGTACACAAGCAAGCAACTCCGTGTAGACGGAAGCGTGTCGAAAGGGTTCGACTTTTGGAATTGCTACATTTATATAGACGGCATGTACACCCGCGACCGCTCACTTCTGGTGCGCAACGACCGCCAATTGCCCCACACACGGTCGGCATGGACATTGGTGCCCCGCATAGAAGCCGACCCGACCAACTGGATGACACTGAAATACCAGTTAACTTATACGAAAAGCGCGTTGTCATTAGAAGAAGGCGAGCAACAGATGCATACTTCCTCCTTCACTCAAGACCTCAGCTTGCGGATTACCCCCATCCCGAAACTCAGCGTCTTATTGAAAGGCGAACATTACCGCAACACGGAGACCGATAACCGAAAGCGGGACTTTTTCCTGGCAGATGCCGTGATTTCGTACAAGCTCTCCAGGCAGTGCGACCTGGAACTGAGTGCCACCAACCTGCTGGACGAACGGGAATATGCCTACACCACCTTCACCAGCGAAGCCAGCACTGTATCAAGAAGCTACCGCATCCGTCCCCGTAACCTGTTGCTCACGGCACGGTTCATGTTCTGACACAACGCCATATCCGGCATTTATGGCTGCTCCCGCACATAGGTCTGCCGCCCGATCCCTACACCCGTCACCGTTACTCTCTTCCAGTGGGGAGGAAGGACGGAGGGTAACTGCACGATGCCTGCTTCGGTCACCTGAAGCCCGCAAAAACCGTTCAGTACGGCTTGAAGCAAGCCGCCGGCACCGGTCATGAAGTACGGATTGTTGCTGGCAGGAGTTTCCGACAACACGCCGAAAGGAGGACGCCAGTTGGGCAAATAGCAGCGACGGAACATCTCCCAAGCCTTTTCCGCATCACCCATCCGGGCATATTGCACGCAAAATACGGCATACGACATCATGGGGCCGTTCTGTTGGTCGATGCGTTCGGCATAATAAGCCAAGTCTTTCCGTTGTTGCGCAGGGTCGGTAATCTTCCCCAACGGATAAGCCAACAGATTTACATCGGCTTGTTTGATGGTTTCGCCCTGGTAAGTGGCGTGCTCGCGTGTCACTCCGTTTTCGAATTGCAGGATACGCAAACCTTGGCTCACTTCTTTCCATTCCGGCGAAACCTGTTCCCCGCAAACCGCTCCGGCACGACAAGCATACGCTAATGCCAACGAGGCGGAAGCATTGGTAAAGGCATTATCGGTCACACCATTGGCGTACTCGTCCGCTCCGGTCACTCCCGGAATCGAATAAGAGCCGTCGGCATTCCACACCGCACGGCTTACCCAAAAGTCCGCTATCTCGCGGAGCAACGGGAAACCTTCGCGTTTCAACCAAAGCGTATCGTGCGTCACACAGTAATAATTCCAGCAAGCAATGCCCACATCCGCCGTAATGTGATGTTCGAATGCGCCGGTCAAAGCAAACGTGGGCGTCGCTTCTTCTCCCGTATCATCGCTCTCCCACGGATACATCGCGCCCCGATAGCCGTATGCCATCGCTTTCCGACGGGCAGGACCAATGCGGTCCATCCGGTAATCCAGCATCGATTTGGCTAATCCGGGCTGCAAGAGAAGCATCGGCGGGTACATCCAAAGTTCGGTATCCCAAAAGATATGCCCGTTATAGCCCTGCGAAGAAAGCCCCATCGGGGGAATGCTCAGACGGCTTCCGGCACGGCAGGAAGAGTAAAGGTTGAACAAAGCGAAACGCACCAGCCGCTGGGCATCGTCATCACCCTCTATACGGATATCGCTTCTCCACAATTCGTCCCATAACCGCTCGTGTGATTGCACCAACCGTTCCCGTCCCTCGTGTACGGCATAAACCACCTGACGCTCGGCTTCATTATAGGGGTCGGAAAAGTCACGCGAGGAACAGACACTACCCACAAGCGAAAAAGAAAAAGTATCTCCTTTCCGAATAGATACAGACAGGCAAAGCTCGTTGGCATCTTCCTTAAACAAAGGCTTCTGTACAACCTTGTCTTCCATCAGGAAAGCAGAAGCCGCCGCTACCTGGCGGAGTTTACGTGCCGAAACGGCTTCTGCCTCTAACAAATACAAACGGGTACCATCGGCATCCACCTCACGATAAAATACCCTGCCCGTGGCATAGTCGTCGGGAATCTCCATCCCGCAACACACTTCTACCTCCACATCTGCCAAAGCTTTTACCTGCACCGAAACCAAACCTGCATAAGGAAGCCCGCGCAAAGTCCGCAAACCAGAAACCACACGCACCTTCTGTCCCATGCAGAATTCCGTGCGGTGTACCGCCCTGCGCATATCTACCGTCTGTTTCCAACCCGTTATCCGCAAGGTGTCTATGGTTTCCCCGTCTACTTTCATTTTCAGTTCAAAAGGGTTGATGCCTCTCATCACCCGGCTTACCACGCCCGGAGCCGCCGCATCGAACACATGATTCAGCACCACCTGTTCTATCTGGAACGGTTCTTTTCCCGGCAAGATGCCGATACAGCCACTCGCCATCGGTGCCGGAGCATACGAGGCATGCAAGTCATCGGCGCATAATTGCCATAACGATTCGTTTTCCGCTTTCAGAGAAACCGACAGGAACATCCCTATCACGATAAAAACCCAAGTCTGTATCTTCATGTTTTTTCTGGTTTTGGTTGTAAAAAAACAAAGATAAAGATTATCAAACACACCGCCAAATACAACCGGAAGCATTGTAAAGGTATTACAAAATAAATACTTCATAACGAAAAGCTTGACTAAAAGATTTATCATAGAAGGAATGCCATATTAAACTTTTTTATTACTTTTGCCGCCGATTTCTTTGAAATCAGATAAAAAAGCCCATATTCTAAAAAATAATTATAGAAAAACCCTAACATTAGTAAATATAACAATAACCTATTTTTTGAATCTTTAAATAGTAAGTTTATGGGAAAACAAAGAAAAGGAAAAGGCATGCTGCTTGCACTTGCATGCTCTTTTATGTTCGGATCTGCCGGCTGGAACAACCTCCTCGCAGCGAATACTCCGATGGCATCTGATGAGAAAGATTCCAGTGTGCTGAATCTCTCATCACAACCTCGAAAAACCATTACCGGAGTAGTCAAAGACGAAAACGGTGAACCTGTTACAGGAGCTTCCGTTGCCGTCAAAGGCACTGCAGTAGGAGTGATTGCCGATATCGATGGCAAATTCTCTCTTTCTTATTCATTCAAACAAGATGATGTTTTGGTCATCAGCTTCATCGGTATGAAAACCATTGAAGAAAAAATAGGAAATCGTACCGAGTTTACGATTACGATGCATGCTGATGCCACCGACCTTGACGAGGTAGTTGTGATTGGATATGGAACCTCTACCATCAAAGACTTGACCGGTTCGGTAGCTTCGGTCACCGCCAAGCAACTGGACCAGCTGAACACGACCAATGTATCATCGATGTTGCAGAACTTGGCAAGTGGTGTACAAGTATCGCAAAGCACCGGGCAACCGGGCGAAACCATCCGTGTGCGTGTACGTGGAGCTACATCGTTAACCGGTTCAAACGAGCCTTTGTATGTCATTGACGGAGTACCCATTGATGACCCGACCATGCTGGATGCCATCTCACCTAACGACATCCAGTCGATGGACGTGCTGAAAGATGCTTCGGCATCTGCCATCTACGGTTCACGTGCAGCAAACGGTGTGGTTATCATTACCACAAAGCGTGGAACCGAAGGCAAACCTTCTGTCAGTTTCAACTACAACCTCACTACCGATTTCCAAATAAAGAACTTCCGCATCCTGTATGGAGATGAATGGCGGAACACAGTACGCAAATTCGCTGAACAAACACTGGTGTTCGACCCGTCAAACGAATATGCACCGGACATTCTTGACCCTAATTCAGGAGCTTTGGGAAGTGCCAACACCGACTGGTTTAAAGAAGTAGGACAAACCGGTCTGCGCCACAATGTGGATTTTTCGGTAAGCGGCGGAAACAAAAATGCCAAATATTTGCTCTCGTTATCTGTACTTGACCAACAAGGCATGGTGAAAGGCGGAGATTTGACCCGCTACAACGCCCGCGTATCGACTGAACTCAACGTATTGCCTATCCTGCGTTTCGGAATCAATGCCACAATGAGTTATACCGACCAGTCGAATGCCGGCACCTCTTTATTTGCAGCGCAAGGCTACCGCCCGGATATGCCGATTTACGATGAAAGCGGTGACTTTGACCTGACAACCGGAAGCCCTAACCCTGTAGCGAACACTTACAACCAAGACAACGATGACATTTACCGCATCTTGGGTACAGTATACGGAGAAGTAGACATCATCAAGGGACTGAAATTCCGCTCCAGCCTTTCTGCCAATGTGGAATTCAACCAGAACATTTCGTTCTCTCCCAGCTTCCTCAGCACACGCAACGAAGCCAGCGGCAGCGAAAACCATTACCGTTCTTCAAAAACCGTGTTCGACAATACGCTGACCTACAACCATACATTCAACAAGATACACACACTGGACGCAGTAGTCGGCGTATCTTTCGAAAGTTATAGCAGCCGTAGCACGTACATATATGGCGATACTTATCCGCTGGATGAAATCTACACCAACATTGGAAGTGCGACCAACCTGACCAGTTGGAGTAACGGATACAACGCTTATGGCTTGTTCTCGTCTTTCGGACGTATCAATTATCGGTTGATGGACCGCTACCTGTTTACCTTTACCGCCCGCTATGACGGTTCTTCCATGTTCGGTTCCAACAACCGCTACGGTTTTTTCCCTTCGGGAGCAATCGCATGGAGACTGTCGCAAGAAGATTTCTTGAAAGATGTGCGCTTCATTGATGACTTGAAGATTCGTTTCAGTGCCGGTACCACTGGAACACAGAACCTGACCAGTTTTTCGAACCGGGACTTGTATGAAGCCGGAAGTTACAACGGACGCCCAGCCATCATCCATTCGCAAGTAGGAAACCGTGACATCCGATGGGAAAAATCGGTACTATACGACTTCGGTGTAGACTTCTCTTTCTTCAACTACAAACTTGCAGGCTCTATTGGAGGATACATCAAGAATACGAACGACTTGATTTGGGCATACGACTTCCCTTCGAGTGCAGTGGGCGGAAGCATGTCGATGAACCGCAATGTAGGAGCCGTAACCAACCGAGGCGTGGAAATCAACCTGACCTCGCATCTTATCGCAAATAAAGATTGGAACTTGCATCTGTCGTTCAACCTGGCACACAACAAAAACAAAGTGACCAAACTGGTTGCGGAAGGTGCTACCCAGACTGCTATGGAAGGAGTCATCGTACAAGGCAGCAGCAACCAGGTTTTGGCAGAAGGTTATCCGATGGGAGCATTCTTGGGATATGCACACAACGGCATCATCCAAAGTTGGGACCGTGTGAACGAACTGAACGCATATGCACAAGAATCAGGACAAGATTATTATAATGGCAACGAATTGAAGCCCGGTAATCTGGAATTGGTAGACAAGGACGGGAACGGTAAAATAGAAACATACGACCGGGTCATCATCGGTTCGCCCGACCCCGATGTATATGGAGGTTTTACAGCTGACGTAAGATACAAACGCTTCTCACTGTTCGCCAATTTCGGTTATCAGATAGGAGGTCAAAAACTGTATAACAAAGCCATCCAGAATCTTCCCGGACAATTATGCGGTTTGATTGATTACGGATTGGATGACCGCTGGTCGCCCGAAAACCCCAACGCTACCTTACCTGCACTGTACATCGGTGAAGGCGTTCCAAGCTTTACAGACTTAGAATTGTTCGATGCTTCTTTCTTCCGTTTGCAAGAAGTACGCCTGACTTATGATTTGCCGTTAGGCAAAGTAGTAAAAGGTCAAGTCTACTTAGCAGCTACCAATCTGTTCACCATCACGTCTTATCCCGGGACAGACCCTGCAACCGTATCCACCTCGTCGAATTATGGAGGAAACTACGAAACATCTACTTACCCTGGATTCCGCTCGTTATCGGTCGGCATTAAATTTAACTTATAAACCTATAAAAATAAAGACATCATGAAGAAATATATATTCGGCCTGCTTCTTGCTTTAGGAGTTGCTTCGTGCGACATTGTCGACGTACTTGACAAAAAGCCTGCTTTCGAAGCCGATTTGGAAGGTGCCATCACCAATCCGGAAACCGTTGAACTTGCTTTGAACGGTATTTATTACAACCTTCCCGGAAATGGATTCAACGTCATCTTTCCCACCACGGGAGGTCCGTTCAAGGCAGGAACCTTGCGCCGTCAGGAATTTACCGGCGAAGTGGGAAACACCATTTATTATTCGGAACGCTATTATCCTACCTTATCTTATAGCGATACCTACGAATGGGATGACGATTACAGCATCATCAAAAACGCGAACTACCTGGAAGAAGCCCTCAACGGAATCGATGCAGGAGCCTTCGAAGGCAACCGGAAAGAAGAAGTGTTAGGCGAAATCTATTATCTGCGTGCCTTCGCCTACTTCCGTTTACTGGTGCGCTATGGTGAATATTGGGACGAAACCAGTCCGTACGGCCTCATTATCCGCAACGAAAATCCCTCGGTAGAGAATGCCAAAAAGCCAAGAGCCACCGTAGCCGCTTCTTACGAAGAAATCTTAAGACAAGTGGAAGTAGCCATCGAAAAAGCACCCGAATGGTCGAATTCCGCCCAAGCTTCCAAACAAGCGGCCCGCGCATTGAAAGCCAAAGCCCTTTTCTACAGCGGGAAGTACCAGGAAGCCATTCAGGCAATCGATGAAGCGGTAGATACCAACCAGAATTTGCCAGAAGCCAATTACGGTGACATCTTCGATAAATTCACGACATCGGAAGAAATCTTATTCGCAAGATTCTACGACCAGAACGATGCTGCCAATACTTCTACCCGGGAAACGGCATACGGCAACAGCACCTTGAAAAACCAAGGCTACTGGGGACCCAGCAAAGAATATGTAGCACTGGTAGGCGATGACCCACGTGCACAAGCCATTTTTTCAGATGTAGACAGTCTGGAATACCGGGGAACAACAGCATACAACCTGAAATCTGTCAAGAAGTTCCTGAATGCGGCCAACAACATGCCCATCATTTTCAGCCGGGTAGCCGAACTATACCTGATGAAGGCAGAAGCACTTTACCGTACAGGAGCATCTATCTCTACGGCATACGCCCCAATCGAAAAAATCCGTCAACGGGCAGGAGCAACCATCCAAATCCCCACAACCACGGAAGAGTTGGAGGATGCTATTTTCAACGAATGGATGATTGAAATGTCTTTCGAGAACTGGCACGAATGGTTCACCCAGCTTCGCTTCGCCGGATTTACGGAACGTCCGGACTTTACACGTCTCTTCCAGTTGAACACAACACTGAAAGAAAACTACGATGAAGAATGCGAAGCCTCGGCCAGCCAAGGAGAAGCTTACTATCAGCGAATCATCGACCGGCGGATAGAAGCTATTCCGTCAAGCGAACGGAACTCAAACGAATTAGCCGAACAAAACCCCGGATATTGATAACGAACGATAATGAAATCGGAATAGCGGACACAGGGACAGCATTGTCCTTGTGTCCTGATTTTTCCGATCTATCTTCAAACCTAATAAACAAACTGATATGAAAAAATACATTCTTACCACCCTCATCGCCTTATGCGGACTTTTTTCCGTACAGGCACAAGAAGCGGGAATCAATTTCCTGCACTGTTCATGGCAAGAAGCCATAAACAAGGCAAAAGCCGAAAACAAACTGATATTCATCGACTTCTACACCCAATGGTGCGGACCTTGCCTCAACATGGCACAGGAAGTGTTCTCATTGCCTACAGTAGGCTATTTCTATAACAACACATTTGTCAACCTGAAGATTGACGCAGAGAACGGAGAAGGTGTGACATTAGCCAAGAAATACGGCGTGCGCCTCTTCCCTACTTATGCCTTCATCGACCCGCAAACCGAAGAAATGGTGCACTACAGCAGTAGCCGCCAGACTCCGGAACAGTTCATCCAAACCGGAAAATGCGCGCTCAATCCGGAAACCCGTTCACCTTACCTGATAGCGGAATATAAAAAAGGGAACCGCGGACGCGCGTTCCTGATAGACTACATCAACTACCAGCATACCATCTATGCACGGCAAAACGTGCAAACCGCATTCGATGAACTGATTGCGGGAGGCGCCAAGCTGACCGACACGGATGTATGGGAAGTATTTGTCAATACCATTTCAGGCATCACTCCTTACCTGAAACAGGTATCGGACAACTATGCCGACTTCTGCCAACGCTTCGGCAAGAAAGCGGTCGACGCCAAACTTGCCAAAGAAACCACTTACGGCGATTTGGCAGAGATTAAGGCTTTATGCGACTTCGAAGGCAAAGCGTTCAATTGCCGCCTGATAGAAACCAACAGCCTGATCCAAGCCAAAAACTACAACCAGGCAGCTACCGAAATCGATGCCATGATAGCCGACACCACGGTCAACCAGCAAGAACTGATCCAGCGCCTGAAGTTCATTGCACGCATCAGCAACTATACCTACAAAGGCGAAATACCTGATGCATGGTTCAACAAATGTATGGAGTACCTGCGCTACATAGCCTATAACCAGACCGACCGCGATGAAGCATACATCCATCAGGAATATGCAGCGGCATTGGAAGAAGTCATACGCCGTCAGGCAAAGGGCAAACCCGTCCCACCTTGCCTGCTTTCGGAGCCGGAACACGGCAAGAAGACATATTCCATGCGCCCCGACGCATTGAAAATGAAACCTGTCCGGAAAAAGAAATAAACTTAACCGTTAAACTCAAAGAAACGGAGATACAGAACAAACAAAAGAAAAGGCTGTATCTCCGTTTCTTTTTCCGCAAACAAAGCCATTTATCCACTCTCCCAATCCTCCATAGTCAGGACTGGGGTCCTAATAGCTCAAGACTCCAGTCCCAGTAGGCTCAGGACTCCAGTCCTGGCTACTCAGGACTGAACGAGGACTCTGATACCTCGGACCGGGCAGCCGCCTGGCCTTGCGAAAGCAACCGCAATCACGTCCATTCAAACGCGGCGCAAGGTCAGTTTCAACACCACATAACCTAAGATACCAGCCAATACAGTCCCAACCAACACACCCAGTTTCGCCTGGCTCAACAAGGCTTCATCGACCACCCCAAACGAAAGGTTGGCGATGAAAAGCGAGACGGTAAAGCCGATGCCTCCCAATAATGCCACTCCCGCCGTATTCCTCCAATTCATCCCTTGCGGCAAAGAAGTGACGCGCATACGGACCGCCAGCCATGTAAAAGAGTAAATCCCCACAAATTTGCCCAGCACCAAGCCCAACACTACGGCGTATGTCACCAGGCCCGCTATTTCTCCGCTGCCGTTTCCCGAAAGCGTAATGCCTGCATTGGCAAAAGCAAAGAGCGGCATAATCAGGTAGTTCACCATCCCGTGCATCCGGTCTTCCATGAACTGAAGAGGCGAAATCACCTTGTCGGAAGCCGACTCGATACTCTTCAACGCATCTATCTGATTGGGAGTAAGGAGAATGCTGCTCTTGTCGAAATGGGGAAACCCGGCAATGTTCTCACGGATGCGCGTGATGTATTTCTTCACGTTCAGGCAAGGAATGGAAGGAATGGTGAATGCCACCAGCACCCCTGCAATCGTGGCGTGCACGCCAGACTGGAGGAAAAGATACCACACCACGATGCCAGACACACAATAGAACGTGCGCGACATCACCTGCATCCGGTTGGCTATCAACAGGATAGCAAGAACGATGAATGCAGCCAACAGATAACCTCCAGCCAAATGGGAGGTATAACAAAAGGCAATAACCAGGATACCTCCGATGTCATCGACCACCGCAAAAGCAGTCAGGAAGATTTTCAGACTCAAGGGAATCCGCTTGCCGAACAAACTGAGTACCCCCAACGAAAAGGCAATGTCGGTAGCCATCGGAATAGCCAACCCACCCGATGCCGGTGTGCCTGCCGTCATCAGGTAATAAATAACCATCGGAACAATCATCCCGCCTACCGCCGCGATAATGGGAAGCAATGCCTGGCGCAGGCTGGAAAGTTCGCCCACCAATACTTCCCGCTTGATTTCCAGACCTACGGAGAAGAAAAACACCGCCATCAAGGCATCGTTGATAAATGCCATCAGCGTAAGCGGATCGCCGTGATGGCTGAACAGGTTGAACTCTCCCACTTGCAACGATACCGGATGATTCCAAAACGCATGATAAGCTTCTGCCCAAGGCGAATTGGCTATCACCATTGCCAGCACGGCTACAACCATCAGCACCATACCGCCATTGACACGGTGTTTCAGGAAACTCAGGAACGCATAATCGAAGGTTTTCAAAATCGGGTTACTCATAATTCTTCTGTTTGTTTTTACCTAAATAGCTACGAAATGCAACGGCACACGGAACAAAGCCATCCATGCCTATACGCTTGATAAAAACAAACATACGCTTTCTTTTGTTCATTTGCAAACAAAGAATTGCACGAACATCGGACAAAAGGATAAGAAACACATGCAAACGTTTGATTGACTGAACGAAAATTCCTACTTTTGCACCATCATTTGAAATTACGTAATTAGAATAAGATGAATCAAGAATTTGAGCTGATCGCCAAGACCTTCCAGGGACTGGAAGAAGTGCTGGCACAAGAACTCACCGAACTGGGAGCCGAGAACATCGAAATCGGACGTCGTATGGTATCGTTTACCGGAGACAAGGCCATGATGTACCGCGCCAATTTCTGCTTGCGCACCGCTATCCGCGTATTGAAACCTATCAAACATTTCCAGGCAACTACCGCCGATGAGGTATACGATGCCGTAAAGAGCATCGAATGGGAAAACTACATGGACAACATGACCAGCTTTTCGGTCGACTCGGTAGTATTCTCGGAAATGTTCCGTCACTCTATGTTCGTGGCTTACAAAGTGAAAGACGCCATAGTCGACTATTTCCGCGAAAAGACTGGAAGCCGTCCTTCGGTACGTATCAACAACCCCGACCTGACCTTGAACATCCACGTAGCGGAAGACCAATGTACGCTTTCCTTGGATAGTTCAGGCGAATCGCTCCACCGTCGCGGATACCGCCAGGAGCAAGTGGAAGCACCGCTGAATGAAGTGCTTGCTGCGGGCATGATTCTGATGACCGGCTGGCGGGGAGAGTGTGACCTGATAGACCCGATGTGCGGTTCGGGCACCATTCCTATCGAAGCAGCCCTGATAGCACGCAACATTGCCCCCGGTGTGTTCCGCAAAGAGTTCGGATTCGAGAAATGGAAAGACTTCGACCAGGAACTGTTTGATGAAATCTATAACGACGACTCGAAGGAACGCGAATTTACCCACAAGATATACGGATACGACAACAATCCGAAAGCCATCGGAATAGCTACAAACAACGTGAAAGCGGCAGGCGTAACGAAAGAAGTCACCTTGAAACTGCAACCTTTCCAGCAATTCGAGCAGCCTGCGGAAAAGAGCATCATCATCATGAACCCTCCCTATGGAGAGCGTATCTCTTCGGACGACCTCTTAGGACTTTACCAAACGATAGGCGAACGGCTGAAACACGCATTCATAGGCAACGACGCTTGGGTGTTGAGCTACCGCGACGAGTGCTTCGACCAAATCGGACTGAAGGCATCAGCCAAAATTCCGCTCTTCAACGGCGCACTGGAATGCCAATTCCGCCAATTCCAGATTTTCAACGGAAAATACAAAGAATTCCGCTCGGAGAATCCCGATAAGGAATTCAAGACCAAACGGGAAGAAAAACCATCCCGTTCGCGCCACCACGGGGAGAAAGTGGAATACGGACGGAAAGAAGGCAAAGACCGTTTCCGTAGCGGACGCCGCCGGGATGATGACCGCCCGCCGTTCCACTTCCGTAAGGCTGAAGACGGTAAGGATTTCACACGCGAACGGAAACGGGAATTCAATCATGAAGAACCCAAACGCTTTTCACGCCGCGACGGAGACACTGACCGCAAATCTCCACGCCGCTTCTCACGCGATGAGAAAGACGACAGACGCGCACAGATTCCAGCCTATATGCGTTACATACACCGCCGTAGAAAACCGGAAGAGGAAAATTGAATTTAAAATCCCAACCTATATGAAACAGATTTTATCATTTATCATTATATGCTGTATGACCGCTACCCTGTCTGCCCAAGAAAAGAAAGCATTTACCCTGAACGATGTGATTCCGGGTGGCACCAACTACTTTAACCTGACCCCAAAAACAATGCCGGGCTTGCAATGGTGGGAAGACGTATGCGTGCGTGCAGATGTGGAGGAAATCAAGCGTATCAATAACCGCACGGGAGAAGAAAGGGTCATCGTGACCTTGGAAGAAGTGAACGAGGCATTGCAGAACGGAGAGAAACCGTATGAACTTTCTCTTCCTATCAAACCGCTTCACACCTTGCAAGGAGCTTCCCTGCCTTGGGGAAACCGGAACATCGTGATGTTCCCGAGCTATGTAGGGAATGAAGAGAAGAGCGAAATGTATGTCTTCTTTTACGACTTTGTCCAGAAGAAGCTGGACAATATGTTCCGCATCCAAGAAGCAAACGCCACAAACTTTGACTTCTGTAGAGAGAACGGCTATCTTGCTTATACGGCGGGCGACCATTTGTATATCGCCAACCAGGGAGACTTCACGACTGCGGTAAGCCCGCACATAACGGGTGAAAAAGAAACAGACAACGACATTGTCTATGGTCAAGCGGTTCACCGCAACGAGTTCGGCATCATGAAAGGCACATTCTGGAGTCCGAAAGGAACGTATCTGGCTTTTTACCGGATGGACCAAAGCATGGTGACTGATTATCCGCAGGTGAACACTACCACCCGCATCGCAACCCTCGTGCCCGACAAATATCCTATGGCAGGCATGACCAGCCACAAAGTGACCATCGGCATCTATCATGTAAAGACCGGAAAAACCATCTACCTGCAGGCAGGTGACCCTACCGACCGTTACTTCACCAACATCAGCTGGTCGCCCGATGAGAAAAACATCTACGTCATCGAACTGAACCGTGACCAGAACCATGCGCAATTGGTTCAATACGACGCTGCTACGGGCGAGAAGAAAGGCGTGCTGTACGAAGAGAAACATGCCCGTTATGTAGAGCCGCAACATCCGTTGGCTTTCCTGCCCTGGGATGAAACCAAGTTCATCTACTGGAGCCAGCGCGACGGATACCATCACCTTTATTTAATGGATACCCAAAAGCCTCAGGCAGGCGAATGGAAAACCGGAAAGGATGCAGAAGACACCTATTGTGAATACCTGCAGACCACCCCGCTCACCCAAGGCGACTGGCTGGTGCAGGAAATCTTGGGATTCAACAAGAAGATGAAGAGTGTCATCATCGGAAGCACGGAAATCTCTCCGCTCCAGACCAATATCTTCAGCCTTGACGTAAAGACCGGCAAACGCACCTTATTAGGAAAGCAGGACGGAATGCACCGTGCGCAACTCTCGGAAAACGGAACATTCCTGATAGACAACTTCACTTCGAACGATGTTCCACGTGAAATCAGCATCCTGCCTACCGATGGAAAGAAAGGCAAGACGCTGTTTACCGCTACCGACCCGATGAAGGAACAATACAACCTTCCGGAAATCAGCATCGGCACCATCAAAGCCGCCGATGGGAAAACCGATTTGTATTACCGCCTGATTAAGCCCGTCAATTTTGACCCGAACAAGAAATACCCTGCCATTATCTACGTATATGGCGGGCCGCACGCACAAATGATACATAACACCCGCTTCTATGATGCACGCGGATGGGACCTGTATATGGCACAACAAGGATACGTGATGCTCACGGTAGACAACCGGGGAAGTGACAACCGGGGCATTCGGTTCGAGAACTGCACCTTCCGCCAACTGGGAGCGGAAGAAGCCAAAGACCAGGCAGAAGGAGTCAAGTTCCTCCAATCGCTTCCGTATGTAGATGCAGAGAAGATAGGCGTACACGGCTGGAGTTTCGGTGGCTATATGACCACCAATCTGATGCTGACCTATCCCGACCTATTCAAGGTGGGTGTGGCTGGAGGTCCGGTCATCGACTGGAAATACTATGAAGTGATGTATGGCGAACGTTACATGGACACACCGCAGACCAATCCTGAAGGATACCAGAACCGGGATTTGAAACGCAGGGCAGGTAATCTGAAAGGACGTCTGGAAATCATTATCGGAGGTATGGATCCCACATGCGTTCCCCAACATACAATAACTTTCCTGCGTGCATGCATCGATGCCGGAACACATCCAGACCTCTTCATCTATCCCGAAGACGGGCATAATATGGTGGGACATGACCGCGTTCACCTTCATGAACACATCACACGCTATTTCTTGGATCATTTAAAATAAAAAAGATATGAAACTATTGTTATTAGGTTCGGGCGGACGCGAACATGCATTGGCATGGAAAATCGCACAAAGTCCGAAAATAGAAAAACTGTACATTGCTCCGGGCAATGCCGGAACACAGGAAGTGGGTGAAAACGTAGCCATCAAAGCCGATGACTTCGAAGCTATCAAACGTTTCGTTCTTGAAAACGGCATCGACATGCTGGTAGTGGGTCCTGAAGACCCGCTGGTGAAAGGCGTTTACGACTTCTTCCGCGATGATGAAACGTTGAAAAACATTCCGGTCATCGGACCATCGAAAGCCGGTGCCACCCTGGAAGGAAGCAAAGAGTTCGCCAAAGGATTCATGCAACGTCACGGCATCCCTACGGCTGGTTATAAAAGCATTACGGCAGACAATCTGGAAGAAGGCTTGGCTTTTCTCGAAACCTTACAGGCCCCTTACGTGTTGAAGGCCGACGGATTGTGCGCCGGAAAAGGAGTGCTCATCCTCCCTACCCTGGAAGAAGCGAAGAAAGAACTGAAGGAAATGTTGGAAGGTATGTTCGGAAACGCCTCGGCAACTGTAGTTATCGAAGAGTTCCTGAGCGGCATCGAATGCTCAGTCTTCGTACTGACCGATGGGAAGAACTACAAAATCCTGCCCGAAGCCAAAGATTACAAGCGCATCGGCGAAGGCGATAAAGGATTGAACACCGGCGGTATGGGTTCGGTATCTCCCGTTCCGTTTGCCGATAAAGAATGGATGCAGAAGGTAGAAGACCGCATCATCCGTCCCACGGTAGAAGGACTGGCGGAAGAAGGATTGGACTACAAAGGATTCATCTTCTTCGGGCTTATCAACGTGAAAGGCGACCCGATGGTCATCGAATACAACGTGCGCATGGGTGACCCCGAGACCGAAAGTGTCATGCTCCGCATCAAGAGCGACTTGGTAGACCTCTTCGAAGGAGTGGCCAACGGCAATCTGGATGAAAAGACGTTAGAAATTGACCCCCGTTCGGCTGTATGCGTGATGCTTGTATCCGGCGGCTATCCCGAAGCTTACGAAAAGGGATTCCCCATCAGCGGCATTGAAGACGCCAAGGCAGGCGGAAGCATCGTGTTCCATGCCGGCACGGCAATGAAAGACGGACAAGTAGTTACCTCCGGCGGACGTGTTATCGCCGTCAGCTCGTATGGAAGCAATAAAGAAGAAGCCTTGAAGCAATCGTTCACCAATGCCGGAAAGATTCATTTCGAGAAGAAATATTTCCGTTCCGACATCGGATTCGACTTATAAATTATGTTGTCCGCACGAAACAGATTCCAATATCAAGTAGCCACAGGGAGGCTTACCCTTCCTGTGGCTGTTATTCTCACGCTGGCTGCTTGGGCATTTTCTTCGGTTCACGACTGGCTCAATATCGGCTCACTGTTGGCATTCGGAGTTGCCGCTTACCTGCTCCTTGAGACAGAAACCAAATTTGCCTTGATACGTACACGTACTACCCTTCCTGCGGCTTCCTTTCTCCTGCTCTATGCAGCTACCCCGTTTTTACATGAAGCTTTTATTGGCTGTATCCTGCCTGTCTTGTTCATCGGTATGCTGCTGAACCTCTTCCGGAGTTACGAATCTTATTACGCGCCGGGCAATTTGTTTCAAAGCTTCCTGCTCTTAAGTTTAGGCAGCTTCCTTCTTCCGCCTTTGGCGTGGATAGCACCTTTATTATATATACACGCCATCAGCCTGCGCTCGCTCAATACACGCAGTTTCTGTGCCGGCATTATGGGATTCACGTTACCCTACTGGTTACTGTCCGGCTATTTTATATGGACCGACAATCCGACCGGCATCTATCCCTATCTGACACGTCTGATAAAGTTTCAACCGATTGACTACAGCCCGCTTACCCTTACTCATTACATTGCGTGGGGCATCACATTGCTGTTCTCCATCGTTTTCAGCTTGCTTTATCTCCAGTCGGCGTATAAAGATAAAGTACAAACCCGTATCCTGCTGCGCATCTTTACCTGGATGGGGCTTTGGCTTCATATTTTGACAGCACTGCAACCTTGCTATTTCAACGAACTGTTTTCGCTGACGCTTATCCCCGCCGCCATGATGAGCGCACATTACTTTGCATTGACGTTCAACCGTTTGTCACATATCTTGTTCAATGCCACACTGCTGCTGTTGACTTTCTATTGTTTATTCAACTTATGGATGCATTTCTTCAACTTCTGACCGAATGGGGGTACATAGGGATGTTCATTTCCGCCTTTTTAGCGGGAACGATCTTGCCCTTTTCCTCCGAAGCCATACTGTTGGCTTGCGTAGGATTAGGACTAGACCCCGTATGGTCTACAGTTTCCACCACAGCTGGCAATGCGCTGGGCGGCATTACCTGTTATTGGATAGGCCATTTAGGCAAAACGGAATGGATAGAGAAATACCTGAAAGTAGACAAGAAACAAATGGACCGGGCGGAACGCTTCATCCGGGGGCGAGGCTCGTGGATGGCACTGTTCTCGTTCCTGCCCGTCATAGGCGACGCTATCCTCATTGTATTGGGCTGGATGCGTGCAAACGTATGGATTGTAGCCCTCTCGATGACCCTCGGGAAACTGGCGCGTTACGCCATTCTTGTGGCGGCTGCGCTGGGGATAATTGAATCGATTTAACTCCTTAACGACCAATAAACCTTAAAATGAATATCGAACCGACCGCCGACGGAAGCAATACGCTCTTCGTCCCTGAACTGAATGAACATTACCACTCTATAAAAGGAGCCTTGACCGAATCGGAACACATCTTTATCCGGATGGGACTGGAACATCATCCCTCGCCTTCACCTCGTGTGTTGGAAATAGGATTCGGGACAGGACTGAATGCTTTCCTTACCTTGCTCTATGCCGACAAGACACAACGCACGGTACATTACACCAGCCTCGAACGCTATCCTGTAGCTCCCGAACTGATTAGCCATCTCGGCTATCCTGAACGGATTTGCCCCGAACGTGCCGTTGATTTCTATGCCTTGCATCGTGCCGCATGGGAAGAAGACATTCCTCTTACGCCTTATTTTACGTTACACAAAGTACAAACAGATTTCACCACATACGATTTTCCTGATGCCTATGATGTCATCTATTTCGATGCTTTTGCACCCGAAAAACAACCGGAAATGTGGACACAAGACCTCTTCGCCCGCCTCTACCACAGCCTTCGCCCTGGAGGTATCCTCACCACTTATTGCGCCAAAGGCGCGGTGCGCCGCACCCTTCAAGCCGTAGGATTCACCGTAGAACGCCTTCCTGGTCCACCCGAAGGCAAGCGCGAAATACTCCGGGCAAGCAAGCCTTGATAATAAAAGAGCGACACAAAGACGCTGTACTGCTCATTCCTGTTGAAATACAGAAGCGTCTCTGTGTCGCTGTTTTCAAATGCTCTATTCCCGAGAGTGTTTTCTTTTCTTATTTCTTATAATTCTTCAGACCAGTCTGAAGGAAGTCTACGTATTTGGCTACATCTTCATCGTAAGAATACGACTTGTTCAACGGATTTCCTTCGTTATCCAACAATACATAGAACGGCTGGGCATTGGCTCCGAATTTAGAACGTTGCAAGTAGCTCCACTTGTCACCTACGGTACGAAGCGTACGCTCCTTGCCATTTTCCATAATCTTGATAGGTTCGGGCAATTTCGCCTTTTCGTCTACATAAAGCGTGATAAGTACATAATCGTCTGTCAACATCTTGCTCACTTTCGAATCAGTCCATACCGACAATTCCATCTTACGGCAGTTCACACATCCGTATCCTGTGAAGTCTATCATCACCGGCTTGCCTTGCTGACGGGCATATTCCATACCGGCATCATAGTCTTGGAATTTAGCGTGTACTTCGTTCTTATACAAGTTAAAGTCTTGCGTCTGCATTGGAGGAGCGAATGCGCTGACCGCCTTCAAAGGCGCACCCCATAAACCAGGCACCATATAAACGGCAAAGGCAAGCGAAAGCAAAGCAAGGAAGAAACGTCCTACACCTACCTTATTCGAGTCATCATCGTGCGGGAACTTGATTTTGCCCAACAGGTAAAAGCCCAGCAAAGCAAAAATAACAATCCACAAAGCCAGGAAAGTTTCACGGTCGAGCAGACGCCAGCCGTACGCCAAATCAGCCACTGAAAGAAACTTGAGGGCAAAAGCCAGTTCGAGGAAGCCCAAAACGACCTTGATGACATTCATCCAGCCACCCGACTTCGGCATCGACTTAAGCCAAGAAGGGAACATGGCGAAGAGAGTAAACGGCAAAGCAAGTGCAATGGCAAAGCCCAACATACCCAATGCCGGAGCGATGATACTACCTGTAGTAGACACTTCCACCAACAAGAAACCGATAATCGGTCCGGTACAAGAGAACGATACCAACGACAAGGTAAACGCCATCAGGAAAATGCTGAGCAATCCGGTAGTGGCTTCTGCCTTGCTATCGACCGCATTGCTCCACTTCGAAGGCAACGTAATCTCGAACGCGCCAAAGAACGAAGCGGCGAATACAACCAACATCAAGAAGAAGAAGATGTTGAATATGGCATTGGTAGACAATGCATTGAGTGCACTTGCACCGAATATAAGGGTAATGGCAAGACCTAATGCCACGTAAATCACGACGATAGACGCACCGTAAGTCCAAGCATCGCGGATGCCTTTCTTTTTATCTTTTGACCGCTTCAGAAAAAAGCTGACCGTCATCGGGATGATGGGCCATACGCAGGGAGTGAACAAGGCGAGCAGCCCGCCGATGAATCCGGCAAAGAAAATGTATACCCACGAATGCGTATCCTGCTGCTGGGTTTCACCGAACTCGGAAAGCTCTTTGACAACCGGTTTCCAATAATCACTTGCCCCTTCCAATTGAGCGGGAGCGGAAACCGTATGGTCTGCAGCTACTGCAACTGTATCTTCCTTTGTTCCGGCAACCGGAGCCGGAGTTTCCTGTTGCGCAGGAGTTTGAACCGATTGTTGTGCTTTTCCACTAAACGAGAATTCAACGGCAGTAGGAGGCAAGCAGTTTTGGTCGTTGCAAGCACCGTATTCCAGATAACCTTTCACTACATAGTCGCCACCCGTAAGCCGTACCTTTTGGGTAAACCGGGCATTTCCTTCAAAATAACGCACTTGCATAGAGAAGATTGGATCCATATTTTCCACTTCTCCTGCACCGGGAGTAAGTTTGCCGACCAACTCGGCTCCCTTAATCTCATCTACATTAAATGTAGCGGAAGTCGGTCCTCCGTCTTCCAGTCCTGTAGAATACACGTGCCATCCGGCATCAATCGTACCCGTAAACACAATTTCGGCTTCGGTAGCCGAAAGTTCTTTCCATTCGGTTTTGAACTGTACCGGATCTTGCATCTGTGCAAACATCGGCAAGCAGAACAAAGCCATCAGCAGCCAACAGAGTGTCGCTCTTGTTTTCATTGTTTCGTTTTTTATTTATTGATTATTAAAATATTTCTATTCCTTTCAATGTCGCCGAACTTGATTCGGTGATGCGCACCTTTACAAAATCGCCGATGCGGTGCGTATCGCGGTCGAACACGACGACTTTATTTTGTTCCGTACGCCCGAAAAGCTGTTCTTTCGAACGTTTGGAAACACCTTCTACCAATACCTCGAACGTCTTGCCTATATCTTTCGCGTTGCTTTCCGCCGAGAGATGGTTCTGAAGTTCAATCAATTCATTTAAACGGCGTATTTTGACTTCTTCGGGTACATCATCGGGCAGATGTTTCGAAGCATACGTACCGGGACGTTCGGAATACTTAAACATAAAAGCCGAATCGTAAGCACATTCGCGCATCAGCGAAAGGCTCAACTGATGGTCTTCTTCCGTCTCCGAATGGAAACCGGAGAAAATATCGGTGCTCAATCCGCAATCAGGAATGATACGGCGGATGGCTTCCACGCGCTCCAGATACCATTCGCGGGTGTACTTGCGGTTCATCAGCTTCAAGATGCGTGAACTTCCGCTTTGCACAGGCAAATGAATGTGGCGGCATACATTAGGCACTTCGGCAATGACGTGAAGCGTCTCATCACTCATATCTTTGGGATGCGAAGTGGTGAAACGTACCCGCATGCCGGGCACCGCCTCTGCCACCGTACGGAGCAACACAGGAAATGTCATGACAGTTCCGCCTTGCTCGAAACGGTACGAATTGACATTCTGTCCCAAAAGGGTGACTTCCTTGTAACCTTTCGCCTGCAAGTCGCGCACCTCGTTAAGGATACTCGCCACGTCCCTACTCCGTTCCCGTCCGCGGGTGTAAGGCACAATGCAATAATGACAGAAGTTATTGCATCCGCGCATGATGGATACATAACCCGACACCCGGTTTCCACAAATGCGTGAAGGAATGACATCGCGATACGTCTCAGTGGTAGACAATTCCACATTGATGGCTTTCTCGCCCGCCTCCACCGAAGCTATCAGGTCGGGTAATGAAAGGTAAGCGTCCGGTCCCGCCACCAAATCCACATGATGGTTTTCAATCAGGTCTTCTTTCACCCGCTCAGCCATACAGCCCAATACACCTACAATCAGTTTTTTACGCTTTTTCTTCAATGAATGAAAGAACTCCAGCCGATTCAGAATCTTCTGTTCAGCATTGTCACGGATGGAACACGTGTTCATAAACACCGCATCGGCTTCATCCAAGGTGTCGCAAGGCGCATAACCCGCCATTTGCATAATGGAAGCCACCACCTCACTGTCTGCCACGTTCATCTGGCATCCGTAAGTTTCGATAAACAACTTCTTTGTTTCTTTTTCGGTCGCGGATTTAAAGTCCGTTCCCGTCATTTGATTTGTCATACGATATGTATTTATGGTTATAGACTTGATGCGCTGCATTTCCGGGTGACTCAATCACCTGTTTTTAAGCGCATATTATTAATTATTAACTAATGCTCTGTATCCATGGTTAAAGAAACCTCCTTAAAATCGGCCGCAAAGATAACAATTCTATCCCGTATCGCACAATAAGCAAGGAGTTCTTATGTCTCTTTACAGAAAAATTTGTATCTTTGGGCAATTCCTTTTACACCTTACTATTAATAACAACAGACATGAGCAACATTCTTATCATTCTTATATGTGTCGTGATTATCGCTTACAAGATGATGACACAAAAGCCCAAGGCTAAACAACCCGCACGCCCCAAGCCGGTCATCGGCTTTCCCGAAACCTCCGTAGAAATAGAAGAAGATGAAACGTCCGTTCCGGAAGAACAACCCCAACTACACAAAGGCCCCATACGCTATACCCAGCAACTGCAAAAACAGCGGCCTAAGCCCGCTGCTCCTGCCGCCACGATATCCCAACCAGAAAAGAAAACCATCAACCTCCGCCCACGAGACGAAGCGCGGAAGGCTTTCATCTACTCGGAGATATTCAAACGAAAATACTAATACAAATTTAATACCCAAATACCATGATTTACAACCGAATGACAGCGGCAGAAGCCGCCAGCCTGATACAGAACGGCGAAATCATCGCACTGAGCGGATTTACGCCGGCTGGAAGCCCCAAAGCTGTAACCGCCGAACTGGCGAAACAAGCCGAAGAGAAACACGCACGGGGCGAAGAGTTCCGCATCGGAATCATCACTGGAGCCTCAACAGGAGACTCGTGCGACGGTGTACTGACCCGTGCGCACGCCATTGGATTCCGTGCTCCCTATACCACCAACACTGATTTCCGCAAGGCGGTCAACAACGGGGAAATCAATTACACCGACATCCATCTCTCGCAAGTGGCGCAACGCCTGCGCTCCGGATTCCTGGGTCATGTCACCACCGCTATTGTAGAAGCCTGCGAGTTAACTGATGACGGACGCGTTTACCTTACGGCTGGAGTTGGTATCACGCCCACCATCGCCCGACTGGCAGACCGGGTCATCATCGAACTGAATGCGGCACACAGCAAACGCATTATCGGTATGCACGACCTCTACGAAATGGAGCGTCCTCCCTATCGGCGTCCCATCCCTATTGTGCGTCCAAGCGACCGTATCGGATTGCCTTACATACAAGTAGACCCGCAAAAGATAGTCGGCGTAGTAGAAGTAAACATCCCCGATGAAGCACGCGGGTTCAGTGCCCCCGACCCTGTAACGGACAAGATAGGACAAAATGTAGCCGACTTCCTGGCAGCCGACATGAAACGAGGCATCATCCCTTCCACCTTCCTCCCCTTGCAATCGGGTGTAGGCAATATTGCCAATGCCGTATTGAGCGCTTTAGGACGCGACTCCAGCATCCCGCCTTTCGAAATGTACACCGAAGTCATACAAAACTCTGTCATTACCCTCATCAAGGAAGGGCGCATCAAGTTCGGAAGTACCTGCTCGCTAAGCGTGACCAACGATTGCCTGGAAGATATTTATGAGAATATGGACTTTTTTGCCCATAAGTTAGTGCTCCGCCCATCAGAGATTTCCAACTGCCCCGAAGTCATCCGCCGCATTGGAGTCATTTCGATGAATACCGCCATCGAAGCCGACATTTACGGTAATGTGAACTCCACCCACATCTGCGGTACAAAGATGATGAACGGCATCGGCGGTTCGGGCGACTTTACCCGCAGTGCCTACATCTCTATCTTCTCGTGTCCTTCTACCGCAAAAGGCGGATGCATCAGTTCCATTGTCCCGATGGTATCGCACCTCGACCATAGCGAACACTCGGTAAACGTCATTATCACCGAACAAGGCATCGCCGACCTGCGCGGTAAAAGCCCGATGGAACGTGCACAAGCTGTCATCGAGCACTGTGCTCATCCCGACTATAAGCAACTCCTGTGGGACTACCTGAAGATTTCCACCAAGGGACAGACCAGCCACAGCCTCTCTGCTGCCTTGGGCATGCATCAGGTGTTCCTGAAGAAAGGCGATATGCGGCTCACCGACTGGAACGAGTTTGTAGGCTAAAACATTGGACATACAAGTTTCACAGATTTAGGAAACAGAGGCACAAAGAAAACGTTCCGTCAATCAATGAAATGTTTTCTTTGCGCCTCTGCATTTCCAGATACACCCCTAAGCAACAAATCACATAAGCAATTGCTTCATCTTAGAAACTATTTTGAATTTATCGTGTGATGATTTGGGATGAGTTTTTGAGGCATTTTCGCTTCTGTGATGAGGAAGATAGCGGGCTATCTGACGAAGAACAGGAGCGAAAAGGACCAAAAAATCGCCCAAAGCACACACGAAAACGGATACATCAAGCCAAGAAAAACATTTTGTAGAAATTCAAAACAGTTTCTAAATCTGTATCCGTCTGTGTGTGCTATGGTAAAATGCGGATATCCGTTAAGCTTGCGGATGAAATAATCGCAATCCTTAGGCTTCCCTTTTTCTCCGGAACTTTTTTACAGAGCCTTTCGCGGAACGAGCAGATGCCTTGTTTCAAACTACATAGGATATCTGCAATAAGGGTTAACTTTTATTAGCAAGCATATTAAATTTGCAAAGCCATTTCACTCGCTTGATGATAACAACAGGTGCACTATCCCGTTTGTAGGTCAATGCGAAAACACGCCCGATGTCCCGCAAACCAAAGAATAAGGATTCGAAAACTGCCCCAAACACACATGGAAACGGATATATCAAGACGAACAAGCTTTTGCAGAAATTCAAAAACAGCCCCTCATTCTTCTGCTTGCTGGTTTTCCGGTTTTTCAATGCCGTCTGCCGTGGCACGCTCCTCCATCCGCTGAATACGGGCGTCCAAATCGGGATGGGTAGAAAACAACTGATTCAGTTTGCTGGTTCCACTGGAACCCGCTTCTTCCTGCAAGCTTTTCAGTTTCCGAAACGAAAGTGCCATTGCCCACGGATTTTTTCCACATTTCTTCAGGAACTCATAACCATAATCGTCCGCATCGCGTTCCTGCTTCTGCGAATAACGTGCATTGACCAAGGCTTCGCCCAAATCACCCAATTGCGATTCGGTCAGAGCAGCCGCTTTTCCGCCTTTCGATGAAATGCCGTCCTTCAATGCCGAGGTAAGCAAGGCTGTACGGAAACCTTTCTTCGAGTCCCGATGTGCAATATGGCCTATCTCATGCCCGATTACTCCCAACAATTCTTCATCGGTCATGATGTCCATCAACGATGAGAATACGCGGATGCTTCCATCTGCGCAGGCAAACGCATTCACATCTATTACATAGTACACCTTAAAATTCAAAGGGATGCCGTCGGCATCGGTCAAACCTTCGGTCAGTTTCTTCAGACGGATTGTGTATGGATTATCATCGGCACACACCTGATTGTGTGCATCCATCCAGTCGATGTATTCTTTCACATATTCCGCCATCTGCTCATCGGTGAGCGTCGCCGCCTGCACGGTCTTCGCCGCACCGCTGATTGCTTTCTTTAAGTTAAATTGTGCCATAGCGGGACATGCTCCCGAAAGGCAAAACACCATCAAGAGTGCTTTCCAGATTCCTGTTTTCATAATCGTATATTTTAAATTTAAGTAACAAACCACAAAGCAGTTGCTTCATCCTATTTTGAATCCCGCTTTCCTTTGCGCAACACGTTGCCTATCCAGAACAAGCCCGCTCCTGCCACACTGAAGAAGCCATACAACCAACCTTCGTCTACGGGAAAACGCACTTCACGCACGTAATCAGGATTGTAAAGCAAGGCTATCTCATTGCCTTCCTTCATGCCGATAGTCAAATAGACCTTCTTCCAAGTATTCATTTCGCCGAACTCCGCCGTCTCATAACGCACGTCGACCCGGTGTTCCCACCGCATTTTGCGGTATTGGTATATCCGTCTCGACTCTACCCGCTCTACCACGCCACGGGCAGGAGTCCAGTCTTTCAATACCATTCCCAGCGAAACGAATCCGCCTATGCCTAATGCCAGCAGTACAAAACCGATAAGAAAAAAGACTATATAAGCCTTATCATAAGATTTCTTCATAGGCATCATTTTTATCAATCATGTGAGCAAATATAAATAAAAACACGCATATATGCAACCCTGCAAACGAAGATATTTTCCACCCAATCAGGCCGGCCGAACAGGTCAATTAACTGTTTCGAAAGTTTTAGAGCATAGAAACTAAAGTTTCAGTGCACTAAAACTTTAGTTTCAATACAAATCAACAAGCCGAAACTATTATTACATTTCCCTAATCAGTTGATTCTGGCAAGGAGCATCCTTATTTGTCCACCGCTTCCATTTCCCGTTATCCACAGCCTGTAAACGCATACAGACCTGTTTCAATAAGGTTTTCAACCATCTGTTGACAAGTTTTCCACCGATGTTGAAAAACTTTTTCTCTTCCCTTCCACGCATTTTCAGGAATTTCCACTTGGCACATTCCTCTCCTTTTTATAATTTTGCAGAGAGAACCGCCAACCCGAAAACGCAAAGAAAAAGCAAGCGAATAAATAAAAAAGAGCCATGTTCAAGTCAACCGACAGACTTATCCCTGATAATGTATTATTCGTTCGTATACAGAAAAACGATGAAAAAGCCTTCACGGTTATATACGAACGATACAATAAGCTGATTTATGTATTGGCTTACCGCTATTTGCTGGATAAGGCGAGAGCAGAAGATGTGGTGCAGTATGTCTTTGTCAAACTATGGGAATACCGGAGAGAACTACATATCGGAATCAGCCTGAAGAACTTCCTGTTCACCATGGCAAAAAACCATGTGCTGAATCTGATACGGAACGAGAATACCGCATTAGAAAAAGCGTATGAGATGGCACAACAGACTTCGGAATATGAAGACGATTTGGTGGAAAAGCTGGAAAAACGCGAGCAGATGTCTTTATTCTACGAAGCACTAGGCAAACTCCCTCCCCAAAAGAAAGAAGTCTGCCTGATGAAGATGCGTGAAGATATGTCAAACCAAGAGATACCGAACGCTTGCATATCTCGGTCAATACGGTGAAATCCCATTATCAGGAAGCCTTGAAGATATTGCGGAAGGAATTGCTTAAATTGTTAATAATGGTTGTCTCACTGATACTTGGAACACGATAGGGTGTCAATGAAGTAAAAATTTAGGATAAGAAATATGGATAGACCCACAGATAAACAAATAGAGGATGTATTGGCAGGATTAGCCTCTAAAGAAGATGCGAAGAAAGTGGTTCGTTGGTTTGCTACCGATGCCGGAGCAGCTTATCTGTCCGAATCTTTCGACCAGGACGCACGGTCGATACATCCCGGTAATGAAGAGCTGTACGTACCCCACGCGATACCTTCCGAGGAAGTCTGGATACGGATTAAGAGGCAGATTCACCGGCATCATGTACGCCGTATGCTTTTCCGTGCGGCGGCAGTATTGCTTCCGTTCATTTTATTGTTAGGCTTGTATTATCAATTAGACTCCAGGGTAGATTTGTTTGGCAATGCAGGCTATGAAGAGATTTATGTTCCTAAAGGCGAACGCTTGCAGATGATGTTTCAAGACGGGACGAAAGTTTACCTCAATTCCGACACCCGTCTGCGTTATCCCAAGAAATTCGGATTAGGGTCCCGTGAAATGAAACTTTCAGGAGAGGCATATTTCAAGGTATCAAAAGATAAGAAACGCCCGTTTATCGTACATCTGGACAATCTTTCCATCCATGTCATAGGCACCTCATTCAATGTACAGGACTATCCGGACGAGGATAAAATTACAGTATCTTTGGACGAAGGAAAGATTTGTATGCATCTGGTTTCCGAAATAGAAGTGCCCGTATTGCCGGGACAGCAGGCGGTTTATGACAAGAAACACAACGCTTGCCAAATCCTGCAAAGAGGAGATATGCATTATTTATCGATGTGGAAACAAAATATCATAGCCTTCAGCGATGCCCCCTTGTCGGAAGTCATGACCAAACTTCACCGCTGGTATAATGTAAATTTCGAAATCATAGGAGAAATGCCTCAAGACTTATTGATAACACTGACTTCCGAACATACGATATTGGAAAACGTGCTCTGCGACTTGGAAAAAATCACGCCGCTGACATTCGAATATGATGCCAAAGAAAGACTGATAACGGTAAAAGCCACAAGCAAATAAAAACGAACCAGAGTGCTCCGCCTGATAGCCGGGAAGGAAAAAAGACAAAGCAAAAGAAAAAAAATCTTTTTGCCACTCATACTTTACCACGTTTCATGTGTCTATCAATAGAAAAGCAATTTAATGTTTAATCATTTAAAATCTAATTCATGAAACGCAGATTTCTTTTTGCCTTATGTTTCTGTGCGGCATCCGGGTTCTCTGTGTATGCCCAAAAAGTAACCATGAATCTCCAGAAAGTAAAACTGGAGACTGTATTCAACGAAATAACCCAGCAAACAGGGTTATCGGTAGCTTATAGCCGACCAGCGGTAAATCCTGAAAAAATTGTAAGCGTAAGCGCCAACCAAGAAGAATTGGCGGATGTCCTGAGACGACTCTTCGCCGGAACCAACATTACCTTTGAAATCGGAAAGCAAAAGGTATTCTTGAAAACCAGTCCGGCAAGGCAGCAACCGCAAGGAAAAGTGCCTGTCAAAACCGTATCGGGTGTCATCGTCGATGAAAACAATGAGCCGGTAATCGGGGCCAGCGTGATTGTCAAAGGGACGAATAATGGCACGATTACAGATTTAGACGGAAAGTATGTATTAAAGGATGTGCCTCAAAACGCCACTTTGGACATTTCGTACATTGGTTATGAAACGTTGTCTCTGAAAGCCAACGATAAAGACCTGGCAAGAATCACCATGCACGAAGACGCAAAAAACCTGGACGAAGTCGTAGTGGTCGGATATGGCACGCAAAAGAAAGTGTCGGTTACGGGCTCTATGGCAAGCACCAAAGGAAGCGATTTGTCAAAGGTACCTACGCCAAACATTACCAACACATTGGCAGGACGTTTGCCAGGGTTGATTTCATACAACCGCAGCGGCGAGCCGGGTTATGACGATGCGGGATTGTTGATACGCGGAGCAAGTACGACCGGAGACGCTTCTCCGTTGATTGTAGTAGACGGAGTGGCAGACCGCGCCGGAAGTTTAGGACGGATTGACCCCAATGACATAGAAAGCATCACCATCTTAAAAGACGCATCGGCAGCTATCTACGGTTCACGTGCCGCCAACGGTGTGGTTCTTGTAACAACCAAACGAGGCACTTCAGACCGGATTACCATTAATTACAATGGAAATGTGGGTATCAGTTCGCCTACCATATTGCCCGACATGTGCGAATCGTGGCAATATGCAGAATTGCTGAATGAGATAACTCCGGGAAGCTATTCGGATGAGGACATACAAAAATTCAAAGATGGAAGCGACCCGTTGAATTATCCCAATGTGAACGCACTGGATGCCATGTTAAAACAAGCGATTCTCACCCAACACAATGTGTCTGCTTCTGCCGGCGGAAAGTACATCAGCTTTTACGCTTCCTTAGGTTATAAATACCAAGACAACTATTATAAAAACAGCGCAAGTAACTATAGCCAGTACAACTTCCGTACCAATATTGACTTTACTCCACATAAAGACATAAAAGTGGGGTTGAATGTGGCATTCCGTCAGGAGAACCGTAATTCACCCATCACTGGTTCGGAAGATATTTGGCGTTATCTGCTAAAATACAATCCAATGGTGAATATCTGGTTTCCCGGTACCAATTATGGAAACGTATCTTCCTCGCAAGATAATTTCTCTCCAGCTACAGGAGTGGACGGAACATCAGGTTATCAGCGCGACCGCCAATCGTATCTGAATGCCGACTTAACGCTTCATTGGGATTTGCCATGGATAACGGAAGGCCTGTCTATCGATGCCGGCTTGTATATCGACCGTGCAGACGTATTCTACAAGAATTTCCAAAAGAAATATTACTTGTACCAACAAACCGGGGATACTTACCAACCCCAGGAACAGGGACAAAACATCTTGGACCAGAACATGCATCAGACATTAGGCATCACCATGAACGCCCGCTTGAACTACAAGCGTACATTCAACGATGTGCATAACTTGAACGTATTTGTCGCCTATGAGCAATATAAAAGCAGATACGACTATATGCAGGCACGCCGCCAGGACTTCATATCTTCTTCCCTGGATGAGCTGTTTGCCGGAGACGCCAATTCTGCGACAAATGACGGAAAAGCCAGCGAGACGGCACGCATGAATTATTTCGGACGTCTGGATTACGACTATGCAGGAAAATACCTGTTCCAGTTCAACTGGCGTTATGATGGTTCTGAAAACTTCCCGAAAGGAAACCGTTTCGGTTTCTTCCCCGGCGTGTCAGTCGGCTGGAGAATCTCTGAAGAAGATTTCTGGAAAGAACATGTAGAGTGGATGGAATATCTGAAAATCCGCGCATCATGGGGACAGATGGGTAACGATAAAGTAGACGCTTTCCAATATATGACCGCCTATACGTATGACAATCCGGCCATACTGAATGGCGGCGTCATTAACAACGGCCTCTGGTTATTGCGTACTGCCAACCCGAATATTACATGGGAAGTCGCTAACACCTATAATGTCGGCATCGAAGCCAAGTTCTTAAGATATTTCAATTTTGAAGCTGATTTCTTCAAAACAAAACGTAACAACATCCTGGCAACCCGTAATGCGGCAATCCCCGAATATGCAGGCTTAACCCTCCCAGACGAAAATATCGGTATTTGTTCCAATATAGGTACCGAACTTACATTGGGATTTGCCAAACAAATCAATAAAGATTGGCGGGTAATGGCAAGCGGAAACTTCACCTATAACCATAGCACGATTGATTTCATAGATGAACCTGCCGAGACATTGCCTTGGCAACGCCGCACAGGATTGTCTATCGGGACAAACGGGGATATGTATCTGATGTATGAAGCAGACGGTATTTTCCGTACGCAAGAAGAATTAGACGCTTATCCGCATCTGGCAGAAACTCGCGTCGGTGATGTACGGTTCAAAGACATAAATAAAGACGGGGTCATTGACGGGGATGATAAAGTCCGTCAGGACAAACCGGCCGTTCCCCGCATCATGTATGGCATCAATTTAGGCGCAAGTTATAAAAACTGGAGCTTGAATATGCTGTGGCAAGGTGCCGCACAAGTCTGGCAATATACATTTATGGAAGCAGGAACAATCGGTAATTTCACAAAAGACTTTTATGAGAACCGTTGGACTGAAGATAATATAAACGCTGAATATCCCAGGACTTATAATCGGGATGCAACCGTGACCGGTGCCGGCAGTTACCGGAACACCATGTGGCTGGACAATGCTTCCTATTTGCGCCTGAAAAGCATCGAACTGGCATATGATTTTCCGAAATCATGGCTGAAAAAGACTCCGCTTACTGCAGTACGACTTTCTTTAAGCGGCTATAACTTATTTACTATTACAGGGATAAAGAATATAGACCCGGAAACTCAGGAGAACAGTCAAGGATGGGCTGCATGGAACACGCCCCAGTCAAAAGTATACAACTTTGGAATTAATGTAACATTCTAAAATCTTTAATGCGATATGAAAAACCCGTTGATAAAATATATGATTATAGGAGCACTTGCAGCTCCTGCAATGTTTTCTTGTTCAGATATTCTGGATAAGGCTCCATTGACCGAAATCGGTGAAGACCAGTTATGGTCGGATCCTGCATTGGTACAGGCTTTCGTCAACTCCCGCTATAATCAAGTCGGACATGGATGGACAGAATCCATGCAAAGTTCGATTGTAGACGAAACAGAACTGACTTGGTTACGCGGTTGTGAAGTCCACAATTTCGCCCGTGTAAGCCCCAGTGATTTAGGGCGCATGAACGGCGGATGGTATGGTTGGGACAATCGTTCGTGGTCAACCAAGTGGAACAATATCACAAACTGCAACATCTTTTTCGAACGTGTCGATAATGTTCCTTTTACCGATGAAGAACTAAAAAACCGCTTGAAAGGTGAAGTTCGTTTCTTACGCGTTTTCGAATACAATGATTTAATCACACGGTGGGGAGGTGTGCCTTTAATCACCAAAAGTTTCACGATTAATGATGTAGATGAAATCAAACGACAAGTACGTGCCTCGTATAAAGATTGTGTAGATTTTATGGTATCGGAGTTAGACCAGGCAGCCGAAGAATTACCCGCAAGTTATAGCGGCAATGATTACGGACGTGCAACGAGTGTGGCTGCGTTAGCCTTAAAATCAAGAATTTTGCTTTATGCGGCAAGCCCGTTGATGAATGAAAATGTAACGATGCCGGAAATAGGTTACACTAATCCTGACCCCAATCGTTGGCAAAAAGCGGCAGATGCAGCAGATGCGGCCGTAGCTGCGGCTGAAGCTGCCGGTTATAAATTGCTGGAAACAACATCGAAAAATGCAGATGACTTGGCTATCAATTACCAGAACATTTTCCTTGACAACACTTCTACCAATACAGAAGTCTTGTTCGCCCGTATGGGCACCGCCAGCAATCTGGGAGAAAACCTGTCTTCCTTGGAGCAATGGAACTTCCCGAATGGTTGGGGAGGTTGGGGAGGAAATTGTCCGCTCCAAGAATTGGTAGATGATTATGAAGTGGTAGATGCAGACTTCACCCACGCTGAACCTTTCAATTGGGCCAATCCGGAAATGTCCGCTTCTCCTTACGAAAACCGCGACCCGCGTTTTTATGCAAGCATTCTTTACGATGGAGCACCGTGGAAAGAAAGAACATTAGAGACCTACTTTACGGTGGACGCCAACGGCAATGAAACAGGAGGCGGTCAAGATACCCGATACGGACGTGATGACTGGAACACTTCACCCACAGGATATAATATGAAAAAATTCATGGATGAAAGTTATGTAGGCAATTCGTATAATTTCAGTGCCAAGAATTGGATTTGGATACGCATGGCAGAACTGTATCTAAATCAAGCCGAAGCATGGTATCATGCAGGAGATGAAACCAAAGCGCGCACAGCGGTAAACAAGGTTCGCAATCGTGCCGGTATGCCCGATATTACTTCTTCAGGAGCTCAATTATTGGAAGATATAAAGCATGAACGCCGTATTGAATTAGTATTCGAGGAACATCGTTATTATGATGTACGCCGTTGGAAAGAAGCTGATAAATATTTGGGAAGAACCATGCATGCCATTACCGTCAAACTTTATCCAGACGGACATAAAACCTACGAAGTGTCTGACTTAAGAAGTGACGTAGGAGGAAACCGTTTATGGGATGATAAGATGTATTGGTTACCGATTACACGGTCTGAAATAGAAAAAAACCCGAACCTGACACAGAATCCGGGATATACAAATTAATTTGTTTTAACAATAGCATCAAGCACCATGAAGAAACAGGCATTTTT
>ULRH01033600.1_pt1 | contig 50232 bp, 38 predicted proteins | sample 1955271 | NCBI WGS metagenome assembly ULRH01 (sample SAMEA4835677, study PRJEB28245) | human gut metagenome | biome: gut microbiome; material: fecal sample | place: Denmark | collected 2008 | reverse complement strand
TGGCTTTATGCTATTTTGCTAGCACATTACAAACATAGGAACTAAGATGCCGCACGAGGTAAATTCTTTGCCTTTAATTATTCATTGGCTTGTGCCGGACGTTGTTTCTTCATTAAAAAATGCTACCTTTGTGGCTGACTAAAAAAATCATGAATCTATGCCACTGAATTTACCTGATAAATTGCCCGCTATCGACTTGCTGAAAGAAGAAAATATTTTTGTTATCGATACGTCGCGTGCGAGCACACAGGACATTCGTCCGCTGAAAATCGTCATCCTCAACCTGATGCCGATTAAGATAACTACCGAGACCGACCTCATCCGTTTGCTCTCTAACTCACCCTTGCAGATAGAGGTGAGTTTCATGAAGCTGAGGAGCCATACCTCGAAGAATACGCCTATCGAGCACATGAAGGCGTTCTACCGCGACTTCGACCTGATGCGGGGCGAAAAGTTCGACGGGATGATTATCACGGGTGCGCCTGTGGAGCACCTTGACTTTGAGAGTGTGAACTACTGGAGTGAGCTTCAGGCCATTTTCGACTGGGCACGCACGCACGTTACCTCTACACTTTACATCTGCTGGGCGGCGCAGGCGGGGCTGTACCATTACTACGGCGTGCCGAAGTACCAGCTCGACAAGAAGATGTTCGGCATCTTCGAGCATCATGTGTGCGAGGGTTTCCAAAAGCTGCCTATCTTCCGTGGATTCGACGATGTGTTTTTCGTGCCCCATAGCCGCCATACCGAGGTGCGCCGTGCGGACATCGAACAACATCCCGAACTTCAGATTGTTTCCGAATCGGACGATGCGGGCGTCCATATCGTGATGGCGCGTGGCGGAAGAGAATTCTTTGTGACAGGTCATTCGGAATACGCTCCGTACACTCTTGATGGGGAATATCGGCGTGATGTGGCAAAGGGGTTGCCCATTGATTTGCCTAAAAACTATTATCGTGGCGATGACCCGGAGAAAGGTCCGTTGGTGCGCTGGCGAAGCACCGCCAACCTGTTGTTTTCCAACTGGCTGAACTATTACGTTTATCAGGAAACACCGTATGATATTAATGAAATCAGATAATAATTGTCTTGTCGATTAAAAGAGATGACTATCGAACTATTGGCTCCGGCAAAGAACTTGGAGTGTGGAATTGAAGCTATCAACCACGGGGCAGATGCCGTATATATTGGTGCTCCCCGTTTCGGGGCGCGTGCCGCCGCAGGAAACTCGTTGGAGGACATTGCGGAACTGGTGCGTTACGCACATCTGTACCGGGCACGCATTTATGTGACGGTGAATACCATCCTGAAGGATGAAGAGTTGGAAGACACCGAAGCGATGATTTGGAACTTATACCGCATCGGCGTCGATGCCCTCATCGTGCAGGATATGGGCATCACGCGCCTCAATTTGCCTCCCATCCCTTTGCATGCCAGTACGCAGATGGATAACCGTACGGTGGAAAAGGTACGTTTCCTGACGGAAGCCGGATTCCGTCAGGTGGTACTGGCGCGCGAACTGACCTTGGAAGAGATTCGGAACATTCATCGCGCTTGCCCCGATACGTTGCTCGAAGTTTTCGTGCACGGGGCATTGTGCGTGAGCTATAGCGGGCAGTGCTACGTAAGTCAGGCGTGTTACGGACGGAGTGCGAACCGGGGAGAATGTGCCCAGTTTTGCCGTCTGGCATTCGACCTGAAGGATGCCGACGGGAAAGTCATCGCGCACGACAAACACCTGCTTTCGCTCAAGGATATGAACCAAAGCGAGAACCTGGAAGCTTTGCTCGATGCGGGGGCTTCATCGCTCAAGATAGAAGGAAGACTGAAGGATGTGTCGTACGTGAAGAACGTGACGGCTTATTACCGCCAGCGGCTGGATGCCATTTTCAAACGCAGGAAGGAATACGTGCGGGCTTCTTCGGGAAGCGTACGGACAGTGTTCCGTCCACAATTGGACAAGAGCTTCAGCCGGGGCTTTACCGATTACTTCCTTCACGGGCGCAATCCTGGTATCTTTAACCTGGACACCCCGAAATCGCTGGGCGAGGAAGTGGGTACGGTGAAAGAGGTGCGGGGCACGTTTCTTACCGTGGCGGGTGTGAAACCTTTTGCCAATGGAGACGGATTGTGTTACCTCGACGAGCAAGGCAAGCTGCAAGGCTTTCGGGTGAACCGGGTGGAAGGCAACAAGCTTTTCCCTCAGGAGATGCCTCGCCGCATCCGTCCCAAGACGGTACTATACCGCAACTTCGACCAAGCCTTTGAGCGTGCGATGCAGAAGAAATCCGCGGAACGGAAGATAGCGGTAGACATGAGCCTGGAAGAAAATAACTTCGGTTTCACCCTCACCCTGGCCGATGAAGACGGGGTATGTGCAAGTGTGGTGTTGGAACGGGCGAAAGAAGCCGCCCGCACACCGCAAACCGAAAACCTGAAAGCTCAGCTGGGCAAGTTGGGCAATACGCCTTTTGAGGCGAAAACGGTACGTGTCGGTTTTAAGGAAGACTGGTTTATCCCTTCGTCCGAGCTTTCCGACCTGCGCCGCCGGGGCGTGGAGCGTTTGCTCTCGGCGCGCCGCATTACCTATCCTCAGGAGCGGACCCGATGGACGCAAACCACCCATCCGTTCCCTGTAAAAGAACTGGATTATCGGGGCAATGTAATGAACCGTGAGGCGGAAGCGTTTTACCGTTCGCACGGAGTGGGGCACATCGCTCCGGCCTTCGAGAAAGAGCCTCCGCACGATGCGGTGTTGATGGAATGCAAGCATTGCGTGCGGTATAGTATGGGCTGGTGTCCTCGGCATCAGGGAAAACGTTCTCCGTATCGTGAACCTTATTCTTTAGTGAGTGCGGACGGACGCCGTTTCCGCTTGGCGTTCGATTGCAAGGCGTGCCGGATGAATGTGTATGCGGATAAATGAAGAAATGAAAAAAATCTGTATCACTCCCAGCTTTCTGTGGTGAATGGAAATAAAAAATAAGAATAAGATATGCCGAAGAGTAAATACATCATTCCGTTTTTGATTGTGCTGGCACTGGTCACGGCTTGCCATTACCGTCCGATGTATGTTTCCGATGGCAGGGCAGGAGGCGACTCTGTCTGTGTCTATACGCGGGCGTATGCGCTGAACAGCAATTTTCAGGTAGAGGCGGACACGTTGTGGCTTCACATGCTTCCGTTTATGGATACCGTGGCGTTGGTACGGGGCGATAAAGTGGTGGTGGCGGAATTTGATATCCATCCGCAAGATTCTGTGGATTCGGTATGGGTGAAAGTGGCGCGTGACCAGGAGACCATCGGCTGGATTCAGGAACATCGTTTGTTGGAAAACATTGTACCCGTCGACCCTATTTCCCGTTTTATTCATTTCTTCAGCAATGTGCACACCTTGCCTTTCTTTTTGGTGCTGGCGGTGTTTTTCTTATGGTTCGTCTACCGGGCGGTGCGGCGTAAGCAAATCAAGCTTATTTGGTTGAATGACATCGATAGTATATTCCCGCTTCTTTTGTCGCTTTTGATGGCAATAGCCGCTACGACCTATAATAGTGTCCAGCATTTTGTTCCCGATACATGGGAGCGGTATTATTACGAGCCTTCACTGAACCCGTTCGATGTTCCTTTTATCTTGGGTTTCTTCATTGTGTGCGTGTGGTTGATTGTGCTGGTAGGTGTGGCGGTGCTCGATGATTTGTTCCACCAGGCGAAGGCCGAGGTAGCTTTCTTCTACTTGGTGGGGTTGGTTTCATGTTGCATTTTCATTTATGTGTTTTTCACATATGTCCCTGTTTACTTAGCTTATGTGTGTCTTATCGTTTACGGTATGGGGTGTCTCCGCTGGTTCCGTAAGTCGGACCGCTATCCGTATGTATGTGGAGCGTGTGGGGCGAAGTTGCGTACTAAAGGTGTTTGCCCCCATTGTGGTGCGCTGAACGAGTGATGTCTTTTCATCACAGATTACACGGATACGGATAGAAAAAATGAAAATACTTAGAAACTGTTTTGGATTTACCGTGTGCTGATTGGGAATGGGTTTTTGAGGCATTTCCGCTTCTGTGATGAGGAAGATGGCGGGCTATCTGACGAAAAACAGAAGCGGAAAGGACCCAAAAACCGCCCAAAGCACACACGAAAACGAATGCATCAAGACAAGAAAAACTTTTTGTAGAAATTCAAAATACTTTTTTAATCTTATGGATGTCCGCATCCGGCCAGTATATACCCCCTAAAAATGAATATATACTTCAGGGACGGTTGGATATATACTGCATCTGCCCATGAATATATACTTCACCGGCAAAGTAAGTACTACTGCATTTTTTATGCAGTCGGATAGGCAAATCGGAAGGATGTTCTATATTAATGTGCTGTTATCCGTTTGCTGTCCGCTTGGTTCTTGCCACGGGCGGCAAGAACCAAGAGCCAGACACAATAAAAATACGATTGATTTTATAGTATGCAGTTATATTCCGTGTGAATCCGTGCAATCAGCGGTGAGAGTCCGTCAGAAATTGCACCGTAAGTCGATGCCTGCTTGCAAGGGTCGTCCCGTCTGTTCAAATCCGCGTCCCATGGTTTCGAAATAGAACGCTTGGTATTCTTTGTTGAGAGCATTGGTTATCCAAAGAGCGATTTGCCCTTTGCCTTTGGCAAAAGTGACACGTCCGTCCAGGGTGCCGTAAAAAGACTGGCTGGCGTTGTTTTGTTCCGTCCAGTAGATGCGTCCTGCCGCCCGGTAGTTGGCATCAAGGATAATGTGGTCGAATAGGACATTCCTGCGCAAGGTGAAGCGGTATTGTCCTCCTGCGCTGAATGTGTGCTTCGGAACGAAAGGCACATAACGTCCGTTGTAGTTTTCTTCCTCGCTCACAACGTAGTCGGTAAATGTGGCATACGTATATCCGTAGTTGGCGTTTAGGCTGAAGGCATCAGTCAGTCCGGCACGTATTGACGCCTCCGCTCCGATGCTACGGCTTTTCCCGGCATTGACCGTGATGCGTCCCAGTCCGTTTTCGGCAAAGCGTGAGATTTGCTGGTCGCGTGTGTCCATATAGAAGAGAGCTGCATCGGCTTGTAGCTTTCCGTTCGTGGAGGTAAGGTGTGCACCTATTTCATAATTCCACGAATATTCGGGTTTGTAAAGCGTCGCTTCCGATACGTTTACCTCTGAGGTGGGGAAGTCGGGCATCATGCTTGCGAAGTTCCCCAAAACTTCGTCTTGCTTGATGGCATTCATCATTGCCGTGCGCAGGTCGTTCTGCACCAGGTCGGAAAACATCTGAATGTTGTATCCGCCAGAGCGGTATCCCCGGCTCACCGTGGCGTAGACATTGTTTCGCCGGTTCCATGCGTATTGCAGGGTGAACTTAGGGAGCAATTGCAAGTAATCGGTCCGCTCCTTGCCGGTGAATTGGGTCAAGGCTTCGAGGGAGCGGATGATGTCTTGAGGCAAGAAGGGAGCCGATACGCCGAAGTTGAACCCCATCACACACCGCGAATCATAATCCAGCCAAAGCTTTTCGTAATCCAGCCGGAGCCCTACGGTGAGCGAAAGCCCTTCGGTGAAGAGGTCGTTCAAGGTAGACTGGTGATAGATGGCGCCGTTCAATGCAGGAGTTTGGAAAGAACCCGTAACGGTGAGCGGACGGGTAGTGACCTGTGCCGAGAGCTTGGGCGCACCCGACGGAAGATGGGAGAGGCCTGCATTGATGTTGTCTTCTATCAGGCTTCGGATGCCTTCGTCTTGAAAAGTCACGGGGGCATTCGTATCCAGCCATTGGTAGAATCCGCTCACGCCTGTAGTCCATTGCCAGCGTGTACCCGGATTCGATTTCAGCACGATTTCCTGCGAGAGGGTTTTCGAGTTCTGCTTTTGCATCATCGTGTAGATGTCTTTTTCGGTAAAGTCCTGGTCTAAGTCCATCTGGTCGTACAGGTATTGGAATCCTGTTACGCTACTTAGGGTGAAGTTTGCTCCGTGATGTTCGATGTTCAATCCGCCGTTCACCAGATTGCGCTTGTATCCACACGGATGGTTGTACGATATTTCACCGATGTGTTCCGCACGGTCTTCCTCTTCCCCGTCGGTACGTCCCGTGTAGGCGTAAGGATAGCCTCCTTGGTTGGTGTACTCATAGTTCAGGGTGAAGTCCAGTTTCAGGTCTTCGTCTGGGAACCAAATGGCACGCACCCGTCCGCCTGCTTCATCATCGGTGTCGATGCGTTTTCCGTTGTATGCGTTCTTGAAGAATCCTCCTTTATGTTCATAAAACATCCCAACCGAAAAAGCGAAACGGTCTGAGATGCGGTGGTAGTGCTTCAGCATCGCCTTATAATTATTATAGGTGGCGGCACTGAGTTGCACGTCGGTTCCTTGGTAAGTAAAGGGAGATTTGGTAAACACACGTATCAGTCCGCCCATCGTATTGCGTCCGTACAATGTGCCTTGCGGTCCCCGCATGACATCGATGCGTTCAATATCGGAGTAATTGAAATCGAAAGCCGACTTGTCGATGAATGGGATATTGTCGACATACAGTCCTACGGCGGGGGGATTGATGCGTGAACCGATACCTCTTACGTAGACCGAGGTGGTGAGTTTCGAACCATAATCGGGTATAAAGAGATTGGGCACCCGCCCTGAAAGCGATTTTACCGAGCCGATTTGTCCGCTTTGTATCTCGGCTTGCGAGAACGAGTTCGATGAAAGCGCTTGTTGGCGTAAGCGGGTGTTTTCTTTCGGTGTGGCGATGACTACCACTTCCTCGATGTCGATGACTTTTATTGTGTCGCGTGGGGTGACAGGTTCGATAGCGGATGCTGAAACCATCGAGGCAAAGGTAACGGTTGTAAAAATAAGTCTTGTCTTCATATATTCTTTCTGTGTTATATACTTGATGTGAGTTACTACATAGGTATGCAGTGCTTTTCAAACGCCTGCAAAGTAACGCCAAATCTCCGATACTTGCAATCCTCATAAATGAGGAAATTTCACGGTTCTGTTTCTGCGTATCGTAAAAACTCGTATCTTTGTGCCGGTAAAAGGATTCATTATGGATGAACGCGCGCGTTATAGAGACTTTTCGGGTTTTCTGGCTGGCATATTTCCTTTTAAGGTACAGAAGATTTCACTGAATGCTGGGTTTACCTGTCCTAACCGGGACGGGACGAAAGGGTATGGCGGATGTACGTATTGCAACAATCAGACTTTTAATCCCGACTATTGCCGGACAGGAAAAAGCATTGCCCGGCAACTGGAGGAAGGTAAGGCATTCTTTGCCAAGAAATATCCCGAGATGAAATATTTGGCTTACTTTCAGGCGTACACCAATACGTATGCAGGGACGGACAAATTACGGCAGATGTACGAGGAAGCGCTCGGCGTGAAGGATGTGGTGGGGCTGGTTATCGGGACTCGTCCCGATTGTATGCCAGACACTTTGCTCGATTATCTGGAGGAACTGAACAAACGGACTTTCTTGCTTGTTGAGTATGGGATAGAGAGTACCAACGACGAAACATTGCGTCGCATCAACCGGGGGCATACGTTTGCCTGTACAGAAGAAACGGTACGGCGGACGACGGCGAGGGGCATCCGTACGGGAGGCCATGTGATTGTAGGCCTTCCGGGCGAGACGGACAGAGAGAGTATAATCCGTCAGGCGGAAATCTTGTCGTGCTTGCCGCTCACGACCTTGAAACTGCACCAGCTTCAGTTGATTAAAGGCACGCGGATGGGAAATGAATATGCTTGTCATCCTGAAAATTTCCACCTTTATACGGCAGACGAATATATTGATTTGGTGATAGATTACGTGGAACATTTGCGCCCCGACCTGGTATTGGAGCGTTTCATCTCCCAATCACCTAAAGAACTTTTGATTGCTCCCGATTGGGGAATGAAGAACTACGAGTTTACCAACCGGTTCCGCAAACGGATGGAAGAACGGGACGCATGGCAAGGAAAACAGGTAAAGAATATTCGCGTTTTACCGGATTGCCTGTAGGGCATATCGTTAATAAAAATAAAGAACTCAAAATCTTAAAAACTAAATAAACAATGGAACTGAAAGGAAAAGTATATTATGTAGGTGTGAACGACCGTTCGAAAGCATTGTTCGAAAACTTGTGGCCATTGCCATACGGGGTGTCTTACAACTCTTATCTGATTGTCGATGACGAGATGACGGCATTGGTTGATACGGTGGACGTAGCCTTCTTCGAGGTATATTTGAAAAAAATCAAGGCGATAATCGGTGACCGTAAGATTGATTATCTGATTATCAATCACATGGAGCCGGATCATTCAGGTTCGATAACCTTGATTAAGCAATATTACCCTGACATCGTATTGGTGGGCAACAGGAAGACATTCGATATGGTGGAAGGATTTTATGGCGTAGGAGGCGAGCGTTACGTGGTAGGCGAAGGTGATTTCCTGAAATTGGGACACCACAACCTGCGCTTTTACTTGATTCCGATGGTGCATTGGCCCGAAACGATGGTCACTTTTGATGAAACCGAAGGTATCCTGTTCTCAGGAGATGCATTCGGCTGCTTCGGTGCATTGAACGGCGGATGCATTGACAAGGACATCAATACTGAAATCTACGAAGGCGAGATGCGCCGGTATTATGCGAATATCGTAGGCAAGTTCGGCAATCCGGTGCAGAAGGCTTTGCAGAAATGCAAAGGGTTGGATATCCAAATGATTTGCTCTACTCACGGGCCGGTATGGACGGAAAAGATTCCGCAAGTGGTTGACTTGTACGACCGCCTGAGTCGCTACGAAGGCGAAGAAGGCGTGGTCATTGCTTATGGCACGATGTACGGCAATACTGAAGAGCTTGCCGAAACCATTGCCGAAGAACTCAGCGCGCAGGGCATCAAGAACATCGTGATGCACAATGTCTCGAAGACACCACATTCATTCATCTTGGCGGACATTTTCCGTTACAAAGGCTTGATTGTGGGATGTACTACGTATAATATGAACCTTTATCCCGAAATGGAATCCTTGCTGAGCAAGATAGCCGCCCGCGATATGAAGAATCGTGTCATGGGATATTTCGGTTCGTTCACTTGGGCAAGTGCCGCCGTAAAGAAGCTGGCGGAATATGCTGAGAAGCTGAAATTCGAACTGGTGGGCAATCCGGTAGAAATGAAACAAAGCATGGGCGAAGATACTGTCCGTCAGGCAAAGGAACTGGCAAAGGCGATGGCGGATCGTTTGAAAGCGTAAATAATTAATAATTAATGGTTAATAATAAATAATGGGTAGCATCGTATGGTGCACCTCCAATTGCTAACTATTAACTATTGATTATTAATTATAAAATCAAATCCTATGATACAGAAACTATACGATAAGAACAACAATCCCGATGTGTTGCAGCATATCGTGGACATACTGAACGATGGAGGGATTATCATTTATCCTACCGATACGATGTATGCCATGGGATGCCATGCCCTGAAGGAACGTCCTATCGAGAAGATTTGCCGATTGAAAGACTTGAATCCGAAAAAGAACAATCTTTCCATCATCTGTTACGACTTGAGTAACATCAGTGAATACGCACAAGTGGGCAATTCCACCTTCAAGCTGATGAAACGCAACTTGCCTGGTCCGTTCACCTTCATCCTGAAAGCCGATAGTCGTCTTCCTAAGATATTCCGGAACCGTAAGGAAGTAGGTATCCGTGTGCCCGACAATACGATTATCCGTGACATTTGCCGTCTGCTCGACGCACCTATACTGACCACTACCTTACCTTTGCGTGAGGGAGAAGACATTGAATATGTCACCGATCCGGAACTGATAGATGAAAAATTCGGGAGTGAGGTGGATTTGGTTATCGATGGAGGCATAGGAGGCATTGAACCTTCTACCGTAATAAATTGTTATGAAGATGTGCCGGAGATTATCCGGCAAGGAAAAGGAATATTAATCGAATGAAGGAATCTTTATGTTTTTATCATCATTACTTAACGCGCTTTTGGCGGCAGAAGCGGAAACAAAATTAATCAATGTGGAGCAAGTGCTCGACAAGTTGTTAAATTGGAGCATCGAAGCGGGGAAAAATATCTTGGCGGCTTTGATAATTTTTATCGTAGGGCGGTTTGTCATCAAGCAACTGAACCGTTTGTTCCGCAAGATATTGGAACGGCGTAAACTGGAAGTGAGTGTACAGACGTTTTTAGAAAGCCTGGTCAGCCTGTTGCTGAACTTGGTTCTTGCTTTTGCGGTTATCAGCAAGTTGGGGGTAGAAACCACCAGCCTTGCGGCTTTGCTGGCTTCGGCAGGCGTGGCTGTCGGTATGGCATTGTCGGGCAATCTTTCGAATTTTGCAGGCGGGCTGATTATCTTGGTGTTCAAGCCCTTCAAGGTAGGCGATTACATCGACGGGCCGGATGACGAGAGCGGTACAGTAAAAGAAATCCAAATCTTTCATACCGTATTGACTACGTTGGATAACCGCTTGATTTATGTTCCCAACGGTTTGTTGAGCAGCAATGCCATTACGAATTACAGCCGTCAGGAGACGCGTCGTGCCGAATGGGTGTTTGGCGTGGAATACGGGGAAGATTTCGATAAGGTGAAAGCCGTACTCCAGCGTATCATTGATAACGACCCGCGTATTCTGAAAGACCCTGCCCCGTTGATTGCTCTGGGTGCTTTGTCTGCAAGTAGTGTGGATATTAAGGTACGTGCATGGGCTAAGACTTCCGACTATTGGGATGTTTATTTTGACATGAACAAGACGGTTTATGAAACCTTCAACAAGGAAGGCATCGGCTTCCCGTTCCCACAATTGACCGTACATCAGGCGAAAGACTGATATAGGCGAAACGATGATAAGCCAAGGGGTGAGGCTGTTTTACAATCTTATAACAACCTCGCCCTGTTTTTTTTACATGGGATAATTCCTGTGGCGGAATGTGTGATATCGGAAATGCAGGGGCAGTAGATTTTGAGTGGGGGTAGGCATATAGATTTGCAATGCGGAATAGGAAGAACTTCTTATCGGCAACTCCCCTGAGATTGGATCTAAAGAGTTTGACAGCTTGCATGGCACCTTCATACGTTGCACGGAACTTTGCTTCGTTCGTAGTCTGCTCTACCGCCAACTGCTGATAATCGTACTTGTCCAGCGTATCGAGGGCATAAGCATAGTCGGAAACCACTTCTACCAGATTGAGGGCATCATCGGAAGTCAATGCCTCTTGTGCCTTGACCGTCCTGCCCAAGACGGCGACTAACGGTCTTTTCATCTCTTTCGAATAATGCTGCCATTTTGATTGGCTGATAACCATACCGTGTCATCCTCTAATTTCACTTTAATAGCAGTCTGTCCATCGGCGGTACGGTAAATTACAATTTTATCACTCAGGTTCATAATCTTATCTTTTGGGTTAACAATTTTATTTCTTCTTCTTTTTCCGTATTTCTTCCGCCAGCCGGTAATGTATCGCCGCTTCTATCTCTTTGCCGGCTTGCGAAAGGGCATCGGCGAAACATTCTTGAGCACCGGCATGCTGGGGCTTTAGCGAGGTTGCTTTGTCCAGGTCGGTCATGGCACCCTCGATGTCGCCTGTGTGCAGGCGCAGTTTGCCCCGGTTGTATACGGCTTTGAACTCGTTGGGGCGTAGCTTGACGGCTTGGTTCAGGCATTCGCGTGCTTCACTTATCCGGTTGGCATTGAAAAGCGTGACGCCTTTGCGCACCCAGGCATCGACGTATTCGGGGTACAGTTCGATGGCTTTGTCGTAGTTTGCCAGGGCGGCACGCGTGTCGTGGGCTTGGGTGATGCATTCGTTTCCCATCAGGTAATATTCTTCGGCATATTTCTGCAGGCTTTTCTTCGATTTCCGCATTTCTTCTTTCAGGCGGAGGTTTTCTGCCTTTAGCCGGTTGATGATGCCTAACTTTTTACGGATAAAGCGTTGTTGCAAGGGCTTTTCGATGTCGTATCGGGCATGGATGGCCTTGAAGAAATGGTCGAGGCAAGTTTCGAAGTCACCTTTGTCGAATGCCTTGACGGCAGCGGTATATTCGATGTCCGCCTGCGCCTGCTTCATGGCACGCTCGATGGCTTGCTGGTCGTTGAAATGGTGGGCGAAGGAAACGATTTCGGGACGTACGAAGATGTCGGCACGACTTATCTCCCGCTTCAGGCAGATGCCGTCTAGTGAGGTACACCGGCTCAATGCCACGTAGGTCTGTCCTCCGGCAAATACTCCTCCGGTAAAGTCTATGATGGCGCGGCTGAAGGTCAGCCCTTGGCTTTTGTGTACCGTTATTGCCCAGGCAAGCCGGATGGGATATTGTGTGAAGGTGCCCAGTTCTTCCTCTTCTATCTTATTCTCTTCTTCGTTATACCGGTAGCGGATGTTGCTCCAGCTTTCGCGGCGCACGTCGAGTTCTTTTCCTTCTTCGGTGGTTACGTAAAGGATACCTTCGGCATCAATGCCTGAAAGGATGCCGATGGTGCCGTTTACCCATCGTTTCTCCGGGTCGTTCTTGATGAAGATGATTTGTGCACCGGGTTTCACGGTCAGTTCCATCAGTGTGGGGAGGCTGCTTTCGGGAAATTCGCCATGGATTTCACCTCTTAGCGTAACGGCATCGCCAGGCAGTGCTGCAAGGTGTTGTTCGTTGATGAAGTCTACGTTGTCGCGCCGGGTAGCCAATGTGATGTAAAGGTCGTTCTCGCCCGATTCCAGTGGTGCCTGATAACGGGTGTTGAGCAGTTGTAAGTCGGCAGGGCCGACGGTATTGGTGCGGATGTGGTCGAGCACGTTGACAAATACGCGGTCAGTCTGCCGGTATACCTTGGTCAGCTCTACCGATACCAGTTCCATTTGCTGGAACACCCGTGCCGAGAAGAAATAGGGGTTGGGGTAGAAACGGTTGATGATTTCGCGCTCGTCGTTTTTTACTACCGGTTCCAGCTGGTACACATCGCCTACCAGCAGCAGCTGTTTGCCTCCGAAAGGTTCGCGCATGTTTTGTGAGTATACACGCAATACCTTGTCGATGAAGTCGATGATGTCGGCTCGCACCATCGAAATCTCGTCGATGATGACCAGTTCGATGTTCTTTATCAGCTTGCGCCGGTTGGCGGTATATTTCAGGAAGCTTTGCAGCTTGTTTCCTCTTAGGCTGAAGTTGGGGTCATCGGGCAACAACGGATGAAAAGGCAGCTTGAAGAAACTGTGCAGGGTGCTGCCTCCGGCGTTGATGGCGGCGATGCCTGTAGGAGCCAGTACCACGTATTTCTTCTTCGTGGTCTGGCAGATGTATTTCAGGAAGGTAGACTTACCTGTCCCTGCTTTTCCCGTAAGGAATACGGATTGGCGGGTATACTGGATGAGTTTCAATGCATTTTGGAACTCGGCGTTGGCGGTATCTATTGTGATATGTCCGGTCATGGCAGCATTTTCTTGTTCGGGTTTCCTTTTCTGGCAAAGGTACGAAAAGCGGAAGAAATATAAAAGTATACTCAGGAAAGACCTTCTTGAAGTTGGTTGTTTTTTGTCAGTCAATAGGATTGTAAAACGAATATAACTTCGATGGCAGTTTCATATATACTGAAACTGCAGATGAATATATACTTCATCGGCAAAGTAAGTATATATTCGTTTCTCCAGATGCTATATGACTTTTTGTTGACCCTATATTGGCAAGTGGAAGAATATGATTTTTTTTGCCGGAGGGCTTGCATATTTCACGATAAATACATACTTTTGTAGTGTATTAGTTGAGTAGTACACTATGATGCACTAATTATCAGACAAAGATTTCTGTCGAGGGCCCTGACGGGAAATTTGGCTGAGGATAAAAACACTGATAGATTATGTTGGAAATAAAGAATCTTTCGTTTAATTATGGCAGGCGCAAAAAAGAGGTGCTGAGCCATTTTTCTCTTTCGCTTCGGCAAGGGGGAATCTACGGGTTATTAGGGAAGAACGGAACCGGAAAATCTACTTTACTTGCTTTGATAAGCGGACTGCTTACCCCTTGTCAGGGAGAGATAATATATAAAGGTAAGGATGTGCGCCGCCGTTTGCCCGATACGTTGTGCGACTTGTTTTTAGTGCCCGAAGAGTTTGAATTGCCTTCGCTCACATTGGCACGTTACATAAAGTTGAACAGCTGCTTTTATCCCCGGTTCAGTACAGAATACATGAGGCGCTATCTCGACCTTTTCGAACTGGATGCCGACCTTAACTTGGGAACCCTTTCGATGGGGCAGAAGAAGAAGGTGTTTATGAGTTTTGCACTGGCGGCAAATACTTCTTTGCTATTGATGGACGAACCTACGAATGGGTTGGATATTCCCGGCAAGAGTCAGTTCCGTAAACTGATAGCTTCGGGAATGAGCGATGAGAAGTGTGTGGTAATTTCTACGCACCAGGTGCGTGATATAGACCGTATGCTCGATCATGTGGTGATTATTGACGGAAGTCGTGTGTTGCTCGACCAGTCGGTGGCGGATATCTGCCGTACTTTGGTTTTCCGGGAGAGCAGTAGCCGCGAACTGGTGGGGCAGGCACTTTATGCTTTGCCTTCGGTAGAGGGAAACAGTCTGATATTGCCTAATGCAGGTGGTGAAGAGACTGAAATCAATTTGGAACTTTTGTTTGGAGCCGTGCTTGCCGAACCCGACAAAATAGCGGCGATGTTTCATGCTTAAAAAGAAAAAGATGAGGACAAATCAGTTTTTTGATGTGCGGCGGTTTGGGATGATGTGCCGCAGGGAGTTTCTGGAACCGTGGAAAACACATTTGCTCCGGTTTGTAGCTTGTTATGCCGTATTGGCAGTTATACTGGTAGGATATGGAATGGAGACGTACAACCATTTGTCGCCTGGCACCCCCTTGGAATACAGTCATGCTTTGATGCAGTTTTTTATGGTGATTTTTTATGCGATGGGGATGCTGTTTGCTTCTTCTTTTATGGAGCGGATGAAGACAAAGACAGGCCGTATTGCTTTTCTGATAACTCCGGCTTCGGCTTTCGAGAAATATCTTTCGCGCTGGTTGCTGGTGACGGTGGTTTTTATCGTTGCATTTGCAATAGCGTTCGGGCTTGCCGACCTGACGAAAGTGTTGGTTTGCAGGATGTTGTACAGCAATGTGGCAGAGCAGATAACCTTTGTTCCCTGGAGTGAAGTGTTTACTCATCCTTATGCTGGCTGGAGGCTGGGCGTAGTGGCAAGTAGTTTCTGCTTTTTACAGTCGTTGTTCGTGTTGGGCAGTGTGATTTGGCCCAAGAATGCGTGGATCAAGACATGTGCTGCCTTGATTGTCATCTTGTTGTTGCATGTGCAGGCAGTTATGGTAGTTTATCAGGTAAGAGGCAGTTTTCACCGCGGGTTTTATCTGACGGACGAGGATATGAATCGTCTGGTTATCGGAGTAGGGATTGTCTGGGCAGTGTTCAACTGGACGTTGGCTTATTTTCGGTTTAAAGAGTCGGAAATCATTAATCGCTGGTAACTTATGGATTTTAAGGAAAGTAAAGCCATTTATCTGCAGATTGCCGACCGTATTTGTGATGAAATTCTTCTCGGCGTATATCCCGAAGAAGGGCGTATCCCTTCTGTGCGCGAATATGCGGGCATGGTGGAAGTGAATGCCAATACGGTGGTGCGCTCGTTCGATTACCTGCAGCAGCAGGGCATTATCTACAACAAGCGGGGCATCGGTTATTTTGTGGCTGCAGGTGCCCATCGGGTGATATACGACCTGCGCAAAGAACATTTCTTGCAAGAGGAGTGTGGATATTTTTTCAAACAATGTGTCATGTTGCATATTTCGGCGGATGAACTTGCCGGAATGTACCAGGACTTTATAACTGAATCAGAAAAAAACAAAAGTGTATGAAACGTACTACCTATATCATGATAGCCTTGTTGGTAGCTGGATTGCTGCTGACAAGTGGGTTTGCCTTTTATTTGACTCTTGAAACTCCTTCTCCCAAACGAACGGAATTGGGCGAATCGGGTATGGAACAAGTCCGTCCTTTACCTGTTTGTAAATCGGTTAGGTTGGTGCTGGAGGAAATCGGAGAGCGTCCTGTTGTTATGCCGTTGGAAATATGTCCGGCCGATTCGGCAGGCGGCAGTCTTTCGTATGTTTCAGGTATGGAAAACTGTATGAAGGTTGAAACACTGGAAGACAGCACATTGTTGCTCAGTTTCAACTTTTCTGAGGATAGCTTTCCGGCTGCGCTTGCATCTGCGTCTGATGGAAGGGTGTATACGCTTTCTTCCATGCGTCTGAAGCTTCCCGATGCGGTAAAGGCTGTAAGTATCGATATGCCATGTGCAGACGTTTCATTCAGAGGTATCGGGCGGGACACTTTTTCCATTTGGACGCAAAGTCCGACGAAACTGGAAGAGTGTACGTTTGATATGCTTTCGGTATCGGGTAATGGACTGGAACTGAGAAGCGGCCGCGCCGAGCATCTGCATGTAGATTTGGATGAAACTTACAACTGGCAGGTTCATGTAGGGTCATTTCATATCGGTACAGAGCATCTCTTTGGTAGTAACAGTCATGCTTGTGTGTGGCAAAAGGGTGAAAGCAAGGAGCTGTTATGGGAACCGAAGACAGACTATGCCAAGCTGAATGTGATGCTGGAAGAGGCAAGCCGGATTGTGAAAGAAGAGTGAAAGCAGTTGTGTCTTTATACTTCTTCTCTGCTTTCTCCTTCCTGTTGGATGCACCAGAAAGATACCTGCCGTGCATCGGTGAATTCTTTCATCCGCCAGGTGGACTGGAATCCACTGGCAACGAAGTGCATGGGGACAAGCAATCTGACCCGGAAGTGATTGATGAACTGGCGGGCTCCGCGGGTATAGCCGTTGCCGATACGCCCGTCTATAGGGAATAAGGCGATATCGAAATGGTCGGTAAGCTTGCGGATGTCTTTCAGTTCGCCTAAGTATCGTTTTTCTTCCTTTTCGGGATTGATGTCTGTTCCGAATTCGGGGCTGTATATCGTGCCTCCCTGGTAATCATCGGTTAGGAAACGGGCATACCAATTGTTCAGGTCTCCTGCATGGAAGATGTATTTGCCTTCGGTCTGTACAATCCATGACACACCGCTGTCATTACTTCCGGCGGCATTTACTTGGATAAGCCCGTCTTGCCAGCTTCCTCCTTTAGCGAGCCATATATCGGCTTCTTCCCGCCCAGCCCTGCGGTGCTTCAAGATGTCTTTTGAGAGGAGGTAGGTAATGTTTGCTTTTACTTTTTTCCATGTAAAGATGTCGCGGTTGAAATGGTCTTCGTGGAAGTGGCTGGCGAATACATACATCGGTTTGTCGCATTTCAACATTCTGTCAATAACTTGTGCAGGATCCAGCCAATAGTCGAACACCAGGATACAATTTTCAGTTTCAAGCGCGAAACCGCTATGGAAGATATAAGTCAGCTTCATGAGGGGTAGAGTGAGGAATGGGAAATTGGAACTAAGAAAATGAAAAATGAAGAATGCAGAATCGTTTCGCCGTATGGGGTTCTTCACTCTTCATTTTTCATTTTTCATTTTAAAAAGCTTTTTACTCCCACTCAATTGTGGCAGGTGGTTTTGACGAGATATCGTAACAAACACGGTTCACGCCTTTTACCTTATTGATAATGTCGTTCGAAACCTTTGCCAGAAAATCGTAGGGGAGGTGTGCCCAATCGGCAGTCATGGCATCGGTACTGGTTACTGCGCGCAGTGCCACCGCACGTTCATAAGTACGCTCGTCGCCCATTACGCCTACGCTCTGAACCGGAAGTAGGATAACACCGGCTTGCCATACCTTATCATATAAGTTCCAGTCGCGCAAGCCTTGGATGAAGATGTCGTCGGCATCTTGGAGGATGCGTACTTTCTCGCGGGTGATATCACCCAAGATACGTACAGCCAAGCCCGGTCCGGGGAAAGGATGACGGGTAATGAGGTGTTCGGGCATGCCCAGCTCACGTCCGACGCGGCGCACTTCGTCCTTGAACAAGAGGCGGAGTGGTTCGCAGAGTTTCAGGTTCATCTTTTCGGGCAGACCGCCTACATTGTGATGGCTCTTGATGACCGTGCCTGTGATAGACAGAGATTCGATGCAATCGGGGTAGATAGTACCTTGTGCCAGCCATTTCACATCGTTGATTTTGTGTGCTTCTTCATCGAATACATCGATAAAGCCTTTGCCGATGATTTTGCGTTTGCGCTCTGGTTCGGTTACTCCAGCCAGTTCGGTGAAGAACTTCTCGCTGGCGTCTACGCCGATAACGTTCAGTCCGAGGCATTCATAATCGTGGAGCACGTTGCGGAATTCGTTCTTGCGCAGCATGCCATGGTCGACGAAGATACATGTCAGGTTCTTTCCGATGGCTTTGTTGAGCAATACGGCGGCTACCGATGAATCGACTCCTCCACTCAATCCTAACACCACTTTGTCATTTCCCAATTGTTCTTTCAAGTGTGCTACGGTGGTTTCGATGAACGAAGCCGCGCTCCAGTCCTGTTTGCCTCCGCAGATGTTTACTACGAAGTTCTTCAAAATTTGCGTACCATCTTCGGTGTGGAACACTTCTGGGTGGAACTGTACGCCCCATAACTTTTCTCCTTCTGCCTGATAAGCGGCAACGGCTACTTTGTCGGTAGAAGCGATAATCTTGAAGCTTTCGGGAAGAGACGTGATGGTGTCTCCATGGCTCATCCATACTTGCGAGTTTTCACGGACATCTTTCAGCAACGGATTGTTGTGGTCGAACGTAGCCAGATGTGCCCGTCCATATTCACGGGTGTTGGCTGGTTCTACCTTGCCTCCATTGGTGTACGCCATAAATTGTGCGCCATAGCAGATGCCCAAGATGGGGTATTTGCCACGGATGTCGCTCAAGTCGATTTTGAATGCTTTTTCATCGTATACCGAGAAAGGGCTTCCCGACAGGATTACACCGATGACCGAAGGGTCGCCGAAAGGGAACTTGTTGTAGGGAACAATCTCGCAATACATGTTCAGTTCGCGCACGCGGCGTCCGATGAGCTGCGTGGTTTGCGAGCCGAAATCGAGAATAATAATCTTTTCCTGCATATTCAGTTCTGTATAAAATTGAAAGATTGGGCAAAGGTACTCATTTAAATTGAGATTTGAAAACTTAGAAGCTGTTTTGAATTTATCGTGCGATGATTTGGGATGAGTTTTTGAGGCATTTTCGCTTCTGTGATGAGGAAGATAGCGGGCTATCTGACGAAGAACAGGAGCGAAAAGGGCCAAAAAATCGCCCAAAGCACACACGAAAACGGATACATCAAGCCAAGAAAAACTTTTTGAAGAAATTCAAAACAGCTTCTTATTCGGCATTGAATGATGCACTTTGCACATCCCGGCTGTTCGGACCTACCATAACTTGGAAAGCTCCGGCATCGTATTTATAGACGAGGCCGGCGTTGTAATATTTCAGGTCGTCTTCCGTCAGGGTGAATGTTACTGCTTGGCTTTCTCCCTTCTTGAGGGTAATGCGGCGGAAGTCTTTCAGTTCTTTTACCGGTCGGGCTATGTCGGCATATTGGTCGTGGATATAAAGTTGCACGATTTCCGTTCCGTCATAGTTCCCGGTGTTTTTTACCGGAACTGTTACCGTGATGTTGCCGCCTTTGGGTAACGTTTCGGAGCTGAGTTTCATTTCTCCGTATTCGAAGGTCGTGTAGCTCAATCCGTATCCGAAGGGATATAGTCCGTCATTGGGACAATCGATGTAGTTGCTCATAAAGCGGTTGAACGTAGTCGGGTCTCCGTCGGGGCGTCCGGTAGTTGTCTGGCTATAATATAAAGGAAGTTGTCCTACCGTACGTGGGAATGTTGTGGTCAGTTTGCCCGAAGGAACGGTTTTCCCGAACAACACGTCCGCTACGGCATCTCCTGTTTCGCTTCCTCCGAACCATACATTCAGGATGGCAGGCACATGTTCCGATTCCCAAGTCAGGTCGAGCGGACGTCCGGTGAAGAGCAAAACCACAACAGGTTTCCCCGTCTTTACCAAGCCTTCCAGCAGATGACGTTGTGCGTCGGGGATGCGTATGTCGGTGCGTGAGGCTGATTCTCCGGTCATTTCCGCACATTCGCCTACTGCGGCAACGATGACATCGGCACGGGATACGACCGCCATTGCCTCGGCATACAGTTTCTGGTTGTCTCCCCTTTGTAACGTGCGTCCGCCTACTGCACCAGCTTCCATGCCTGCATCGTAATACACGTTGCTTCCTTTGGCATAGAGAATCTCTGCTTTTCCTTTAGTGGCGGCACGAAGTCTTTCGAGTAACGAGGAGTGTCGGGAGGGGTCGCAAGTCGGACTCCACATACCACACATGTTGTTGGCAGCGTCTGCCATCGGGCCTATCAGGGCAATTCGTCCTTTCATGGCAAGCGGGAGCAATTGGTTTTCATTTTTCATCAGGACGAATGTTTCGGCTGCGATTCTCCGGGCTTCGGCACGGTTGGCTTCCGAATAAGTCTCTGTTTGGGCACGTTCTACATTGCAATATTTATAAGGATTCTCAAACAGCCCCAGCTTGTATTTCATTTCCAATACCCTGCGGCAGGCTTCATCGATGCGGGCTTCCGATACTTTACCTTCGTTGACTGCTTCTTCCATCGGGTTAAGGAAACTTTGTGCTACCATATCCATGTCGGTTCCGGCATTCATCGCCATGATACCCGCTTCCTTCAAAGGAGCGACACCGTGGATCTCCATTTCTGCAATCGAGTTATAATCGGTCACTATCATTCCCTTGAATCCCCATTGCTTGCGTAAGACATCGTCAATCAACCATTTGTCGGCAGTGGCAGGGACGCCGTTAATGGTGTTGAAGGAAGTCATGACCGTACCAACCCCGGCTTTTACCGCAGCTTGATAAGGCGGAAGGTATTCGTTGAGCATCTGCACCCGGCTCATGTCTGTACGGTTATAGTCTCTGCCTGATTCCGATGCTCCGTAGAGGGCGAAGTGCTTGAGACATGCCATCATGCTGCTGTCTGATTCGTGCAGGTTCTCGCCTTGGTATCCGCGCACGTATGCACGTGCCATCATTGCGCCGATGAAAGGGTCTTCACCATTTCCTTCGGCAATGCGTCCCCAGCGTGCATCACGGCAGATATCTACCATGGGGCTGAATGTCCAGGCGATTCCGTTGGCTGTTGCTTCTTTGGCGGAGATTTGCGCCATGCGCTCCGTGGCCAATGTGTCCCAACTGCATGCCAATGCCAGCGGAATAGGGAAGATGGTCTGGTAGCCGTGGATAACATCGGCTCCTACTACGAGAGGGATGCCCAGCCGGGTTTCTTCTACGGCGATGCGTTGCAGTTCCCGGATTTTCTCTACACTCATCACGTTGAAGAATCCTCCCAATTCTTGTTTGCGGATCATTTCGGCTAAGTTGCTGTTTTGTACGGTGCCTGTCGTCAGGTCTCCTCCGGCAGGCAGGTTTAGTTGTCCTAATTTCTCCCGCAGGGTCATTTTGTCCATAAGTCCGGAAATAAATTCGTCCATTTCTTTTTCTTGGGTATTATTTCCCGGTTGTGTACATCCGTATAAGGCGGCGGAAGCAAGTCCTGCTAAAACAAAGAGTTTGTTGATGTGTTTCATGGTCCTATGTTTTGAAATTTGATATATAGTAAAAAAAATTAGTTTGCGAAAAAAATCGAACGCAGAGACGCAAAGACGCAGAGGAATAATTTAGAGAGAAGGCAAAGAACACGGCGTTAAATGCCACTCTCTGTGCGCTTTGCTCTCTCTCTCTCAAAAAAAACTTTGCGCTTCTGCGTCTCTGCGTTCCATTCCATTTTTCGCAATCCATTTCTGATTGACTATAATTTATTACAAATGTAAGGAATGTGATGGGATATATCCTATATTCCATGTTAAAAAATGAATAGCGTGAATCCTATATATAAATAGGTAAGGAAAACAAATGAGTGGTTGGGGTGGGTGGGAAAATTCATTATCGTGTAAAGTATGGATTGCAAAATGATAAGTTTGTCAGGCATAGAGAGAGGATTTAACAAGAAGAAGGTAAAATATCGCTTGGTTTTTTCTTAATTTTAATACTTTTTCGTGCTCAACTTAAAAAAGAATTTGCTATTTTTGCAACGCAGTTAGGAAAGAAGAAGGGTCGGCGAGATGCTTCGGATGCCTGATGCAGAAAAGTAAATGCGAGTGTTTATAACTATATTATAGAACTTTTTAAAATTAAACAAGATGATTAAAGTAGGTATTAACGGTTTCGGTCGTATTGGCCGTTTTGTATTCCGTGCAGCTCAAAAAAGAAACGATATCCAAATCGTAGGTATTAACGACTTGTGCCCGGTAGATTACTTGGCTTACATGTTGAAGTATGATACAATGCACGGCGCATTCGACGGTACTATCGAAGCTGACGTTGAAAACAGCAAACTGATTGTTAACGGTAAGGAAATCCGCGTAACAGCTGAAAAGAATCCTGCTGACTTGAAATGGAACGAAGTAGAAGCTGAATACGTTGTTGAATCAACAGGTTTGTTCCTGACTCAGGAAAAAGCTCAGGCTCACATCCAGGCTGGTGCTAAATATGTAGTTATGTCTGCTCCTTCTAAGGATGCTACTCCGATGTTCGTTTGCGGTGTAAACGAAAAGACTTACGTTAAGGGTACTCAGTTCGTATCTAACGCTTCTTGTACGACTAACTGCTTGGCTCCGATTGCTAAGGTGTTGAACGACAAGTTCGGTATCGTAAACGGTTTGATGACTACTGTTCACTCTACTACTGCTACTCAGAAGACTGTTGACGGTCCTTCTATGAAAGACTGGCGCGGTGGCCGTGCTGCTTCTGGCAACATCATCCCGTCTTCTACAGGTGCTGCTAAGGCTGTAGGTAAAGTTATTCCTGAACTGAACGGCAAACTGACTGGTATCTCTATGCGTGTGCCGACTTTGGATGTATCAGTTGTTGACTTGACTGTAAACTTGGCTAAACCGGCTACTAAAGAAGCTATCTGCGCTGCTATGAAGGAAGCTTCTGAAGGCGAATTGAAAGGTGTTCTGGGTTACACTGAAGATGCAGTTGTATCTTCTGACTTCTTGGGTTGCACTTTGACTTCTATCTTCGATGCAAACGCAGGCGTTTACTTGACTGATACTTTCGTTAAGGTCGTTTCTTGGTATGACAACGAAATCGGTTACTCTAACAAAGTATTGGATTTGATTGCTCACATGGCATCAGTAAACGATTAATCAATTCTTTGTGAATAATTAGTCGAATCAATATAAGGGAAAGTCGCCTTCGGGTGGCTTTCCTTTTTTGTTTCTAAATACCATCGGAATAGAAAATGAGAAAGAAAGCTGCCGTTCGCCTGCATCATCTTTCTACGGGTTATAGAGGGAAAAAAGGAATCGTAAGGGTGACGAGTGGTGCCGACGCGGAAATATACAGTGGTGAACTGACTTGTTTGCTGGGTGCCAACGGCACAGGCAAATCTACCTTGTTGCGTACCTTGTCTGCTTTTCAGCCTCCGATAGGGGGAGAAATATGGATGGGAGGAAAGGTGTTGCCGGACTATTCGGAAAAAGAACTTGCCCGTCAGGTAAGTATCGTGCTTACCGAACGTTGTGATGTAGGCAATCTGATGGTGAGTGAACTGGTGGGGTTAGGCAGAAGTCCGTATACCGGCTTTTGGGGAACTTTGAGTAAAGACGATGAGACCATCGTGGCAAAAGCCATGGAGCAAGTAGGCATAAGCTTTTTGGCAAGGCGGATGATGTCGGCATTAAGCGATGGAGAACGCCAGAAAGTCATGATAGCGAAAGCTTTGGCGCAACAGACCCCGATTGTCTTGCTGGATGAACCGACTGCTTTTTTAGACTATCCCAGCAAAGTGGAGGTGATGCAGCTTTTGTATGGCTTGGCTCATGAGCAAGAAAAAGCGATATTCCTTTCTACCCACGATTTGGAGCTGGCACTTCAGATAGCAGACAAATTATGGTTGATAGACGACAAGGGTATCGTGGCAGGTACTCCCGAAGATCTTTCTTTAGACGGGACGCTGGAACGCTTCTTCGCTCATGATGGGATTTGTTTCGACCGCCGCTCGGGTTTGTTCCGGACGGATACGGTATATGCCCGGAATATTCGTTTGACAGGAAAGGGATTCCGTTATGACATGGTAAGAAAAGCTTTGCGCCGCTATGCCATCGGGGCAGACCGTTCGATTGATTCAGTGGAATACATCGATGCGGGAATAACGGATGCCGATTGTTTCGTGTGGCATCCGGCGGAAGGGGAACCAACCGCTTGCAAAACGATAGAAGCGTTGTTGGAGGCACTTGCTTTGTTGTAGATAACGAAGAAACGAAGAAAACGGGCGGAATCAGAAAAAAATGCGGCTTCTTTTTTTTGATTTAAATAAAATTGCGTACTTTTGCACGCAATAATATCTAAAGCATTTTTGCCCTATGTCATTTATTGCAGATAAAGTAGTGATGGACGGATTGACGTACGATGATGTATTGCTGATTCCGGCCTATTCAGATGTATTACCAAAAGCAGTCGATCTCACGACTAAGTTTTCACGCAACATTGAATTGAAGATTCCGTTTGTAACGGCGGCGATGGATACCGTGACCGAAGCCCAGATGGCGATTGCCATTGCGCGCGAAGGCGGTATCGGCGTTATTCACAAGAATATGCCTATCGAGGAGCAGGCTCGCCAGGTAGCTATTGTGAAACGTGCCGAGAACGGTATGATTTATGACCCCGTGACCATCAAGCGCGGTTCTACCGTAAAAGACGCGCTGGCCATCATGGCGGAATATAAAATCGGGGGTATCCCTGTAGTGGACGATGAAAACTATTTGGTAGGTATAGTGACCAATCGTGACCTCCGTTTCGAGCGCGACATGAACAAGCGTATCGATGAGGTGATGACCAAAGAAAACATCGTGACTACCGCTCCGGGTACGGATATGGAGACTGCATCGGATATTCTTCAGAAGAACAAGATTGAAAAATTGCCGGTAGTGGACGAGGCTGGCAAGCTGATAGGCTTGATAACCTATAAAGACATTACCAAGGCAAAAGATAAGCCGATGGCTTGCAAGGACTCGAAAGGCCGCTTGCGTGTAGCTGCCGGTGTAGGCGTGACCAATGACACCCTTCAGCGGATGGAAGCTTTGGTCAAGGCTGGAGCCGATGCGATTGTTATCGATACGGCGCACGGACATTCGAAATCTGTCATCGAAAAGCTGAAGGAAGCTAAAAAAGCATTCCCCGAAATTGATATTGTAGTAGGAAACGTAGCTACCGGCGAAGCCGCGAAGATGCTGGTTGAGGCAGGTGCCGATGCTGTAAAAGTAGGTATCGGGCCGGGTTCTATTTGTACGACCCGTGTGGTAGCCGGGGTCGGTGTGCCTCAGTTGAGTGCTGTTTACGATGTAGCTAAGGCATTGGAAGGAACAGGCGTTCCCCTGATTGCAGATGGTGGTTTGCGCTATTCGGGTGATGTGGTCAAGGCATTGGCTGCAGGCGGATACTGTGTAATGATTGGCTCGCTGGTGGCTGGTACTGAAGAGTCTCCGGGCGACACCATTATCTTCAACGGACGTAAGTTTAAGTCTTATCGCGGTATGGGTTCGTTGGAAGCCATGGAGAATGGTTCGAAAGACCGTTATTTCCAAAGCTCTACTACCGATGTGAAGAAATTGGTTCCGGAAGGCATTGCCGCACGCGTACCGTATAAAGGAACGTTGTACGAAGTTATCTATCAGTTGGTAGGCGGTTTACGTTCGGGCATGGGATATTGCGGTGCGCACAACATCATGGAGTTGCACAACGCCAAGTTTACCCGTATCACCAATGCCGGTGTATTGGAAAGCCATCCGCACGATGTGACTATTACCAGCGAGGCTCCTAACTACAGTCGTCCGCAATAAAGATATATGCCGTCTGCGCGGTCCATTGATGATGCTTGCGCTTGAATACGGTAGTACGTGCTTTGTCCTTGGCATATATGTCCGTAGGCAAACGCATATGGATTGACCCGCAGAGAGGAGAGTGAGGTACGGAGACACAGAGGCCTTGATTCGTCGTAAAGAATAACGTGAAAAAGTCCTGTGTCTTTGTACCTCTACGTTTTTCTTGATGAGTGTCCGGCGGATGCGGTATATATTCATGTGCGGATGCAGTATATATTCATGTGTGGTTGCAGTATATATTCATGTGTGGTTGCAGTATATATTCAACTGCTCATGAAGTATATATTCATTTTCGGAGGGTATGTATTGGCAGGATAAGGACATTCATGTTTTTCTTAACTATATCATTTGTGTGGCTATGCGATACCTTTTTCTTTCCGTTTGTTTTTTATGGGTTTGTTTCTCCGCTTTTGCCGACAAGGTCGATGAAGAGTTGTTCCGTTTGAAGGTGGCTGATGCCGAGCGTTGCGGCTGGGATACATTGTCTGCTTTCCGTCATCGGTGTAAGGTGGAGCAAGGGAAAGCTTTGCGGAGCCTTATGTTGGACGATAAACGGGCCGACTCTTTGCATTCCGCCCTTTGCCGTGAAGGAATGAAGCGCTATTCGGCACAAGGCTGGGTGAGGCTGGAGGAGATTTTTATTCCATTGCCACAGTATGCCAGTCGCCGTGAGGTGGAACAGGCTTGCCGGCGGATGGACTCGGTGTATGTATCTTTACAACGTGGAGTCTCCTTTGAAACATACGTAAAGGATAAGGAGGATTCTGTCCGGTGGCGTCCCAAGGTAGCGTTGCTGGATGAATTTTCACGTCCCTTGGAAACCATGCGGATAGGTACGTATTCCGAACCGTTCCTTTCTCCGCTGGGAGTTCATATCATTAAATTGGTGGACGAGAAATCGGTTATCGATTTCCAGGAGGCTTTCCCGTCTTTTAAGGACTATGTAGACAGGTTGGGCAAGCGGAATCCGATGTTGGATAAAAAGCTGTATGCCCATTGGCGTGATGGTGTTGAGTCGGATTCGGTAATCGCCCGTTGTGTGGCCGAAGTGAAAAACCGCTTGTTGGCGGAATGGTGGGACATCCGTCATCCTTTATCCGAAAGGATGGACGAGAAAGAGCTGGAACGGTATTTCCATGCACACAAGCAAGCGTATGCATGGGAGTTTCCCCATTATAAAGGAGCGGTGGTGTTTTGCCAAGATAAAAAAACTGCTTCCCGCATCCGTAAGCGGTTGAAAAAGGTGCCTGTGCCGCAGATGGCGGATGCGTTTCGTGAATGGCAGGAAGAGAATCCCGGGGTAGACGCTATGATACAAGTGGGATTATTCCAGATAGGAAGTAATCCGTATATCGATAAATTGGCGTTCAAGTGCGGTGAGTTGCCCCACGATGCGCATTATCCGTATGTGTTCATTATAGGTAAACGCTTGAAGAAAGGGCCTGAAAATTACACCGATGTCCGTCGGTTGGTAGAGAAGGATTTTCGTTTGGCCTTAAAACAGAAGTTATTGGACGAACTGAAGGCTCGGCTGGAAATACAAGCGGCTTTGTAGGCTTACGTGTCTGTTTGGTACGCTGGCGTAATGCCGCATGAAAGCGTAAAAGCGTTGCATAAAATATAAAAACCGTTAATTGTAGCGATAGTGAACGATTAAAACTGTATCTTCGTTCGCTCATTCAGACGAAAACGGCGCAGATGAAAAAGACAAGTCTTTTGACAATCGGATTGTTGGTGCTTGCCTCATGTGGCAAGACGGTCGACCATCAGGGAAAAACACCTTTGGTGGAGGTGGGCGGCACATTCCTGTATAAGGAAGATGTGGATGCGGCTATGCCGATAGGATTGCGGGGAAAAGACAGCGCACGGTTTGCTGATGATTATGTCCGAAACTGGGTGGAAGATATCTTGTTATATCAGAAGGCGGAGGGGAATATTCCCGATAATGCGAAAATCGACCGCCAAGTGGAAGCCTACCGGCGTGCGTTGATTGTGCATACCTATCAGGAAGAATTGGTAAGGCAAAAGCTGGGCGACGAGATAAGCGAAGAGGAAATCGACGCGTATTATCGGGCGCATGAAAAACGGTTTCGGGCGGAGCAGCCTTATATACAGGGATTGTTTGTCAAGGTGCCGGTAAGCGAACGGAATTTGAACCAGGTGCGGAAATGGTACAAGCAACCTACACAGGAAGCTGTCGACCGGTTGGAAAAGTTCAGCATTGCCCATGCCGTGAATTATGATTATTTTTACAACCAATGGCGTCCGGTGGCTGAATTTGCGTTGAAGATACCTTTGGACGCGATAGCTGCCGACCCCGATTATTTGCGGAGGAATCGGAACGTGGAGGTGCGTGACACGGCTTTTTGTTATTTCCTTCATGTGGAGCAGTTTCTTCCGAAAGGCGGCCGTTTGCCGTTGGAATACGCAAGGAGTGAGATAAAGGAAATGATAATCAATCTGAAGCGTGTAGAGTTTATAAACCGTGTGAAAGACGATTTATACCGGGATGCTTCGGAGAAGAATGACATAATTTATTATAAACCTGACAATGAGTAAGTTTAAGTTAATCAGATGTTATGTATGCATGCTTCTTTCGCTTGTAGGAGTGTCTGTGTATGCCCAAGACAATGTCATCGATGAAGTGGTCTGGGTGGTCGGCGATGAGGCTATTTTAAAATCGGATGTGGAAAACGAACGATTGACCGCACAATACGAAAACCGTCATTTTGATGGCGACCCTTATTGTGTAATACCGGAAGAATTGGCGGTGCAGAAACTCTTCTTGCACCAGGCGGAATTAGACAGTATTTATGCTTCCGACCAAGATGTCATCCAGAAAGTGGAACAGCAGATTGCCTGGTTGACCGAACAAATCGGTTCGCGGGAAAAGATGGAGGAATATTATAACAAGACTTATACACAGATACGCGAGATGCTCCGCGAGAATATTCGCGACGGGATGCGGGTACAACAGATGCAGCAAGAAATTGTGGGTGACATCAAGCTGACCCCAGCCGAAGTGCGCAATTATTTCAATAAGTTGCCGCAGGACAGCATTCCCTTCGTACCTACGCAGGTGGAAGTGCAAATCATTACCCAAGAACCTAAAATATCGGAAAAAGAAATAGAGCGTGTGAAAGCGCAGTTGCGTGAATACGCCGATCGTGTAAACAAGGGCGAGACTTCCTTCTCTACTTTGGCTCGTTTTTATTCGGAAGACCCGGGTACGGCACGGCGCGGCGGTGAAGGCGGCTTTACGGGGCGTGGTGCATTGGTGCCCGAATTCGCTAACGTGGTCTTTAATCTGACTGACACGAAGAAAGTGTCCAAGGTGTTCGAAACGGAATTCGGATTCCATATCGCGCAGTTGATAGAAAAACGAGGTGACCGTGTGAACTACCGTCATATTTTGTTGCGTCCGAAGGTGGACCAGAAAGACATTGATGCGGCTTTGTCGCGTTTGGATTCTATCGCTGATGATATCCGGAAAGAGAAGTTCAGTTTCGATGATGCCGCAACATGGATATCGATGGATAAGGATACACGCAATAACCACGGCTTGCTTGCCAATCCGCATTCGAATACTTCCCGTTTCGAAATGCAGGAATTGGCAGGACTGGTTTCGCAAGATTTGGCCAAAGAGGTAGAAGGTATGCAGATTGGCGAGATTTCGAAACCGTTTACCATGATAAACTCGAAAGGGAAGCAAGTATGCGCCATCGTGAAGCTGAAGAACCGTATTGACGGACATAAGGCTACTATTACTGAAGACTATCAACGTCTGAAAGACATGGTGACAGCTAAGCGTAGTGAAGAAAAACTTCAGGAATGGATTGTTGACAAGCAGAAAAACACGTATGTGCGCATTAGCCCTAACTGGCGGCATTGCGATTTCAAGTATCCGGGATGGATTAAGAAATGATACTGGACCTGTATGACACAAGACAACAAGAACAACCGACATACACTGAACGGGCATAGGGCACTCTTGGTTGGGGTCTTATGCCTTTTCGGCTTTTGCCTTTTGGCGCAGAAGCCTGTCCGGAAGCCTGTAGCGCAAGGGCAAAACGACTCTGTGGCACAACGGCAGACGGCTCCGAAAAAGCAGCAGCCCAAGAGCAAGGTTTACCTGATACATTCGGATATCTTGCGTAAGGATTCTCGCCACCCTGACGCACAGGTGGTGGTGGGCAACGTGGTATTCCGTCACGATAGTGTGTATATGTATTGCGACAGCGCGTATTATTACGATAAAATCAGTTCGTTCGAAGCGTTTAGCAATGTCAAGATGAATCAGGGCGATACTCTTTTCCTTTATGGCGACCGCTTGTTTTATGACGGAAACACACAGATAGCCGAAGTGCGCATGAACGTGCGGATGGAGAATAAGAATACAACGTTGTTGACCGATAGCCTGAACTACGACCGTGTGTACAACTTGGGCTATTTCTTCGATGGCGGTACGCTGATGGACGAGCAGAATGTCCTGACCTCGGAATGGGGGGAATACAATCCCAGTACGAAGCAGTCGGTATTCAATTATAACGTACAGTTGGTCAATCCGCAATTTACGTTGACCTCGGATACGTTGGAATATAATACGATGACGAAAATAGCCGACATCGTAGGCCCTTCGGATATAGATAGCGACAACAACCACATTTATTCTGAATTGGGTACTTATAATACCCTGACCGGGAAGGCTTATCTTTATAACCGCTCGATTCTGACCAATGAAGGAAAGCAGCTTACGGGCGATACGCTCTATTATGACCGTGATGCAGGTATAGGTGAGGCCTTCCGTAACATGGTGATGACCGATACGGTCAATAAGAATATGATGACGGGTGAATATGGTTATTACAATGAGAAAACCAAGTTTGCTTTTGCTACCGACAGAGCGGTCGGTATAGACTACTCGCAAGGCGATAGTCTGTTTCTGCATGGTGATACATTGATGATGCGTACGTTTTGTCTGGATACCGATACGATGTACCGCGAGATGCAGGCATTTCATAAGGTACGTTTTTATCGCACCGATGTGCAGGGGGTGGCCGATTCGTTGGTATTCTCTACCAAGGACAGTTGCCTGACGATGTATACCGACCCGATTCTATGGAACAAGAACCAGCAGTTGGTGGGTGAGAAGATTTGCATCTATATGAACGATAGTACCATCGACTGGGCGCATATTATCAATCAGGCGTTGTCGGTAGAGAATTTGGATTCAACCTTGTATAATCAGGTGACAGGGAAGGAGATGAAAGCTTATTTCCGCGACGGGGAGATGCATAAGACCGAAGTGATTGGTTCGGTGCGGCTGGTTTATTATCCCATGGATTCCGACAGTACGCTTATCGGGATGAATGTGTCCGAGACCAGTCTGCTGGAAATCTATTTGAAACATCAAAAGCTGGAACGGATGGTGATGAGTCCGCAATCGAACGGCACTTTGTATCCGATGTTGATGATTCCTCAGGGAAAAGACAAACTGGAAAATTTCGTGTGGTTTGATTATATCCGTCCGTTGGACAAGACCGATATTTTCAATTGGAGGAGCAAACGTGTGGAAGACCAATTGAAGAAGAATGTCCGCGGACCCGTCGAGCTTCCCAATCAGCATTTGTTTGATAAGTTGGCGGCGTCGGCAAAGAAGAAAGTCGGAAAAGTGCCGGCTGCAAAGCAAGATACCCTTCAGCAAGATACCATCCATCCTGATTCAATACCGGTGTCGGCTGATTCCTTGCAGCAAACGGTGAAAGATGTTCCGGCTGTGCTTCGGGATACGGTACCGGTGGTTTCAAAAGAAATGCTGGAGCCGGAGAAGAAGGCACAACCTTCGGCCGAAGATAAAAAAGAAAAGAAGTGAAATTTCTTTAGGACAAGATATGAGTGATGTAATACGTTTGTTGCCCGATTCCGTGGCTAACCAGATTGCGGCGGGCGAAGTGATACAACGTCCTGCATCCGTAGTGAAAGAGCTGGTAGAAAATGCGGTGGATGCAGGCGCACATCATATTGATGTGCTGGTAACGGATGCCGGAAAGACGTGTATTCAGGTTATCGATGATGGAAAAGGAATGTCGGAGACTGATGCGCGCCTGGCTTTCGAGCGTCATGCCACATCGAAAATCCGTGAGGCGGCCGACCTTTTTGCCTTGCATACCATGGGGTTTCGTGGAGAAGCTTTGGCATCTATTGCAGCGGTCGCCCAGGTAGAGTTACGTACGTGTCAGGAAGGAGAGATGTTAGGGACGCTACTGAATATTGCTGGTTCGAAAGTAGAAAGCCAGGAAGCGGTGGCATGTCCGCGCGGGAGTAACTTTAGTGTAAAGAACTTGTTTTATAACGTACCTGCACGGCGTAAGTTCCTGAAATCGAATCAGACAGAGTTGAGCAATATCCTGGCCGAGTTCGAACGGATTGCATTAGTGAATCCCGACATCTCTTTCACCCTGCACCATAACGGGACCGAGATGCTCAATCTGCCCGTTTTCCCGTTGCGCCAGCGCATTATGGGGGTGTTCGGCAAAAAGCTGAATCAAGAATTATTGTCGCTGGATGTTACAACCAGCATGGTTCGTATCTCCGGATTTATCGGCAAGCCGGAGACAGCCCGCAAGAAAGGTGCCCGTCAGTATTTCTTTGTGAACGGCAGATTTATGCGCCATCCTTATTTCCATAAGGCATTGACCGATGCGTACGAACATCTGATACCGGTAGGGGAGCAAGTTTCTTACTTTATTTATTTCGAGATAGACCCGGCCCACATTGACGTGAATATCCATCCTACGAAAACCGAAATCAAGTTTGAGAACGAACAGGCTATCTGGCAAATACTTTCGGCGGCGGTAAAGGAGACACTGGGACGTTTTAATGCGGTGCCTTCCATTGATTTCGATACCGAAGGGAAACCAGATATCCCGGTTTTTGAACCCGATCGCCAAGGAGATGTGACGCCGCCTTCATTTTCTTACGACCCTTCATACAACCCGTTTAATGTGAAACCTTCTGCCGCTCCTCCTTCTTCTTATTCGCCGTCTTCGGCTCAGCGGAAGCAGGTACAGTGGGAACCTTTGTTTGAAGGTTTGGAGCGGAAAGGAGAGTCGTGGCAACAACCGGATGCTCCTGCTGTTTCCGAGGATGAATGGACTACGGAAGACCTGCAACCGGCCTCGCCTACCTTATACGATGAGCATCCTGAAATGACGCTCAAAGGAAATGTAACGCAGCATTATCAATATAAGGGCTGTTATATCTTGACCTCTGTAAAGTCGGGGTTGATGATTATCGACCAGCAACGGGCGCACGTCCGTATCCTGTTCGACCGTTACATGAAGCAGATATCCGATAAACATCATGTGTCGCAACGGATGTTGTTTCCGGAAATGGTTCATTTTTCCGGTTCCGAAGTCCCGGTGCTGGAGTCGATTATGGAAGACTTGAAGGCGTTGGGCTTCGATTTGAGCAATTTGGGAGGAGGCTCGTATGCCATCAACGGGGTACCTGCGGGAATCGAAGGTTTGAATCCCGAACGCTTGGTGACCGACCTGGTGCAGACAGCGATGGAAAAAGGAAAAGACGTGAAAGAGGAGGTGCAGGGCGCATTGGCGCTTTCGTTGGCCAAGGCTTCCGCCATCGTTCCGGGGCAGGTGCTGACTGCCGAAGAAATGAATAATCTTGTAGACGAGCTTTTCGCTGTACCTACACCCAATTATACTCCCGATGGAAAAACAGTGCTTGTCATGTTGAAAGAAGAAGACATCGAGAAGCTTTTCAAATAATGTAGGGAGAAATACGGTGAAAGTATTCCGGAATTGATTACCTTTGCGCGATTTTTTCAGCAAAGGACAATGATGAATAGCAAATACGAAGAAAGACTCGGGACCGAACGCATGATGCCATTGGTTTTCAAGATGGCACTACCGGCTATCGCGGCTCAATTTGTCAACTTATTGTATAACCTCGTAGACCGTATTTATATCGGCCACATCCCTCATATCGGAACCGATGCCCTGGCGGGTATCGGTGTAACCAGCTCGGTTATCATCTTGATTTCAGCCTTCTCTTCCATCGTAGGGGCAGGAGGTTCTCCTCTGGCTGCCATCGCATTGGGGCAAGGCGACCGTGAACGTGCCGGAAAGATACTGGGCAACGGGTTTATCCTGCTGGTTATCTTTACCCTTATCACCTCTTCCATCACTTATGCGTTGATGGAGCCTATCTTGTTGCTTACCGGAGCATCTGAGCGAACCATCGGTTATGCCACCGATTACCTGTCGGTTTATCTGATGGGCACGCTGTTTGTTGAATTGTCGGTGGGGCTTAATACCTTTATTAATATACAGGGGCGCCCGGCCATTGCCATGTATTCGGTACTGATAGGAGCGGTTCTGAATATCGCACTCGACCCGTTGTTTATTTTCACGTTTGGCATGGGAGTAAAAGGAGCCGCGCTTGCTACCATCTTGTCTCAAGCATGCAGTGCGGCCTGGACCTTGGGATTCCTGTTTTCCGGAAAAGCCTCGCTCCGGTTGGAACGGCGGTACATGAGGCTGCATAAAAGCATTCTTCTTCCCATTCTGGCTCTTGGAGCTTCCCCTTTTATCATGGCAAGCACTGAGAGTTTGGTGGGTTTTGTATTGAACGGTACCTTGGAACAATTCGGCGACATTTATGTAAGCGCCCTCGCTATCATGCAAAGTGCCATGATGATTGTCAGCGTTCCTCTGACCGGATTTGCGCAAGGATTTGTGCCCATCGTAAGCTACAACTACGGACACCACGACTTCAGCCGTGTAAAGTCGTGCTTCAAGATAGCCCTGACGGTCATGTTCTCGTTCAATTTCCTGCTGATATTGTCCATGATTCTGTTCCCATCGGTCATCGCTTCGGCTTTCACTACCGACCGTAAACTGGTAGATGTCGTCTGTCGGATGATGCCGGTTTTCCTTGCAGGCATGACCATATTCGGCTTGCAACGCACTTGCCAGAACATGTTTGTGGCACTGGGGCAGGCAAGGGTTTCCATATTCATCGCCCTCTTGCGGAAGGTAATCTTGCTGGTTCCCCTTGCTCTTCTCCTTCCCCATGCAATGGGTGTGCATGGCGTATTTGCCGCCGAAGGCATTTCGGATGCTACTGCCGCTATCTGTTGCACCCTTATTTTTGCCTTCCGTTTCTCAAAGATACTCCGTTAAGAGGTTATTCCCTACGGCGTATGACGCGTTGGAAGTCATTGACGATATCACGTCCTAAATGGATTCGGGTGCTGTCAACCTTCCGGATGGCTACGGGAGTGACTGCATCTTTGTATTTCGCTTTGCCCAGCTTGAACTTCATCTTGTCCAGATTGCCTGTTATGGTAACACCCATCTTGAAGGGTAAAGGCGATTTTAAGATGGAGACGTGGTAGTTGAAATTCATGTCAAGCCCTTGCGTGCCTCCTACAGCTGCTTTGTAACGGTCAATCTGTACCACAAAAGGATAAACCGTCACATTGCCGTCTTTTACCGTCACATTTACCGAAATACTGTCGAACACATTCCGTTTCTTGTTCTTGAAGTGCAGCATCTTTGAAATTTCCGCAAAGGTCTCACCATCCATCAAGACCAGGCTATCACCGTCAATGCGCACGGCTGCCCGCAGGCTGGGTATCCTGATGTTCATGTTCGAGTCTAAACGCGCCTCTGCCGCCGCATCAAAGTTGACCCTTCCTTGAAACGAACGAAGCATGGGCACAATGGTATCCAGCGAGGGAATGAAATCAACCAGTTTTCCGATATTGACACGGCGGAGCTTGAAATCGAATCCCGCATAGCCGCGTTTATTTTCGGTAGCCCGGTAAACCATTGTGGCAGACATGCCTGCATCCAGTCCTCTCATCCGCAATGAGTTGAGATGGACGGCCTGGTCGCGGATGTCCACTTCTCCCCGCACGTTTTCGAACAACATCTTGTCGTAACGCACACGTTTCAGGTCGGTCTGTAACTCGAAATCGATATGTTTGGGTATGATAAATAATTTTATGGCCGAAGCCGTATCCGTTTCAGCAACTTCTTCCGCTTCTGTATTCAAGGTATCGGCAGGAAAATTCAATGCGTTGATTAATTGGTTGCAATCAAGGTTGTGCGAAGATACGTCCAGTGTGGCACGTAATACCTTGTGATGCTTCATTACCCCATACAAGTCATACACCACTCCGCTGGCCTTCAAGTCGGAACGGCCGATACGGAAGCTGGCATTCTTCAAGGTAATCCGGTGGTCGCCTACCGTAAGCGCGGTTTTCCGCATGTGGATGGGCAAGGCAAATTGAGGAACGTTTACCTTCAGGCGGTTGAAGCCGATAATACCTTTGGGTATCCACACTGAATCGCGCACTTTTTCCGCCGACACGCCAAATCCGGCCTTATCCATTCCGAAACGAATGTCGCCGGCACGTGCGAACAATGTATCCGCTTCCATCGAAAGGCCAATCTGTGGCAAAGCAGGATTCCTCTTGCCAGGCTTCAGGCTGACCGTAGCAGTCGTTTTCTTACAAAATACAGCCAGCGAGTCGCCCATGTTTCCTTTCAATTGGTTCAGTTCCACCTTGCAGTCCATCTTCGCTATCTGGGTTGTGTCTTGCGGGTCGGTAGTCTTTGCCATAACGCTCAGGCTGGAGATATTCGCATGCAGGAGTCGGGAGCGTAAAACCAAGCGGTTTACCTGTGCGCGTGCCGCCAGAAAATCATTCCCCAAGAAAGCCAACGACGCATCGCTGGTCAGCTCGAATTCTTTGTCTGTGTCTTGCAATGACATGCCGTTCATTGTGATTTTTCCAGCCGCGCGAATTCGTCCTATGTCACGCTTCTTGATGGACGATAAACGGGTCTTCAACCGCAGGTCGGCATCAATCGTTCCTTTGATGGTGACGTTTTTCTGTAAAGGAAATGTCTGCGCCAACGAGGTCAAGTCAATTTTTGATTTCGTATTGAACGTAATCACCGGGTCGCCCAGCAAGTCCTCCACCTTGGCATCTGCCAAAATCTCGGTATGCGCTCCCCGGAAGCGGAAGATTTTCAAATCGGCGTGCGAGGGTTTCTGGCGTGCCAGGTCGACAAATGCCTGAAAGTCGGCCGACAGGTTGTCAATGCCGTACGGCAATTTGTCATACTTGGCAGAAGCGTCCTTGATACGGACGTTTAGGGTAACGGTAGGCATCTGTTTCTTCCCGTACCATCCCTTTATCTCACCTTGCATCATTACTTCTCCCTTGGCGGTCATGCTTTCGCGTTTCAATACACGTTCCGGTATCATGTTCAGTACCGTTTCCAGCGTAGGCGCATGCAGGCCATATTTCAGGTCCACTGCCAGTGCATGCCGTGCGGAATCGCCCTGTAGGCTTCCTTTTACATCGAAACGGATGCCGTTCACTTTCATGCCAGTGTCGTTCAATGTCAGCCTGCGTGTCTTCCGCTCCAGTTCCAGATCGGTTTCCAGTTCTGTTGCTATCCGGTGCAACAACAATTGTCCGTCCTGCCAGAAAATGATGTTGTCATTCTTGAATTTCAATGACAGGCGCGACCGTTCCTTATGCAAGGAAGCACGCAGTCCCAGCGAAGCGTTCTGCAGGCTGGCATACACCCGTGTGTCACGGTCATCAAAAACAACATTGGCATGTTTCAATGCAACCCGCCGGATATCAATGCCGCCCGACAAAGGCTTTGCCACCGCCGTATCTTTCACCTCGACCGCCGTGGTATCGGTTTTTAGGATATCCCAGTTGGCTATGCCTTCTTTGCTCTTGAAAGCATAAACCGAAGCGTTCTCCAGTCCCAGGTAGTTGACCGTAATCTTGTTCTTGTACAGATAATCCAGCGGATTGACCACTACGACACATTTGTCGAACGATACCAGCGAGTCTGTTTTCTGCCACAACGTGTCGTTTACAGCCTTCGACACCAGGCTTCCATCGGTCAGTTTCAGTCCGAAGCGGGGGAAGGTGGAAAAGAAGGTCAGTTCCACGCTCTTCATATCCAGTTTGGCATTCAAAGCCTGGTTGGAAACCTTCAACACGACCGGGGTAAGCTTTTCGGGCGTAAAAATGAAATTTACAGCAAGGGCGATTCCCCCCAACACCAGCACCACAAGTGCGACTACAGACAGGCTGGTTATTTTCAGAATGTTCTTTGTATGCTTTTTCATGATTCTTTACCGTTTTCAAAAAAACAGGGGCAAAGATAGCGAAAAAGGAAATACGTTTGTTTTTCCGGTACTTCTTCAATGAAAAAATCATATCCACAATCCTTGTCTTCCGCATCCCCCTATATGGACGACATGGTATGAGGGACAATACGAATTCACCCCTGAAAAGAAGTTGAAGAAAGAGACGGAATAAAACGGCAACACATCTTCTTCATCCATTTAATACCGACAGGTATCTTTCTCCGGTGTCAGGCAGGAGCACCACGATGGTTTTTCCTGCATATTCGGGGCGGACGGCAAGCTGGAGTGCGGCATATACGGCCGCGCCCGACGAAATGCCGGCCAGCAGGCCTTCGGTTTCGGCCAATTCCTTTTCGGTGCGTAAGGCGTCTTTATCCTTTACCCGGATGATGCGGTCGGTTATTTCGGGGGCGTAGGTCTCCGGTATGAATCCGGCGCCGATGCCCTGTATGCCGTGGCTTCCCGCTTTGTCGCCCGACAAGACGGCCGAAGCATCCGGTTCTACGGCTACGATTTCTATTTGAGGGTTATGCGCTTTCAGTCCTTTTCCGGTTCCGCTCAAGGTGCCTCCGGTTCCTACCGTAGCAATGAATACGTCCACGTTCCCATCGGTGTCCTGCCAGATTTCTTCGGCGGTAGAATGGATATGGGCTGCGGGATTGGCCGGATTCTCGAATTGTTTCAGGATGATGGAGCCGGGTATTTCCCGGTGCAGCTCGTCCGCCTTACGGATTGCTCCCGCCATGCCTTCGTTTCCGGGGGTCAGCACCAGTTGTGCTCCCATGGCCTTCAGCAGCATACGCCGTTCCATGCTCATCGTTTCGGGCATGGAAAGGATGGTTTTATACCCTTTGAGTGCGGCTATCCATGCCAGCCCTACGCCGGTATTCCCGCTGGTCGGTTCGATGAGGGTAGCTCCGGAATGAATCAGTCCTTTCCGTTCTGCGTCTTCTATCATGGAGAGGGCGGCACGGTCTTTTACGCTTCCGCCCGGATTGAAATATTCCAGTTTTGCTAATAAGGATGCCTTTGCCTGATGTTTTTCGCCCAATCGGGCCAGCTTCAGAAGGGGAGTGTTGCCGATGAGTTCGGTCAGTTGATTGTAAATTCGTGCCATGGCTTTTTGAAGAATGATAAAAAAACAAAAAAAGAGAAACTTCCGTCTCTCTCCTGCTTCTTGTTGCGGAGGCCTGACTCGAACAGACGACCTTTGGGTTATGAGCCCAACGAGCTACCAACTGCTCCACTCCGCGATGTTCTTTTTGTTCTTGTTGCGGAGGCCTGACTCGAACAGACGACCTTTGGGTTATGAGCCCAACGAGCTACCAACTGCTCCACTCCGCGATGTTAGTCATTGTTTTCTTAAATCGAGTGCAAAGGTAGAGGTTTTATTTTAAATATGCAAATATTTTGCGGTTTTTTTTCACTGCGTTTGATAAAATCCATAAAATGCGGGCATTCATATTTCTATTTTGTATTGTTTTGACGTGTCTGCATGGAGTCGTAAATGGGAAAACGGTTTTGGATTTCTACAAAAGTTTTTTCTCTTCCCTCTATGTATCCGATAAATTCAAAACAGTTTCTAAAAAATTTGTGTAGTCGGAAGAAAAGCTGTACTTTTGCTCACACTTTTGAATGTTGTGCAATTTAAGAAGATACAATGACTGTACAGAAGACACGAGCCAAACTTGTAGACGTAGCCCGACAGCTCTTTGCCAAGAAGGGGGTAGATGCTACGACAATGAATGATATTGCCGTGGCTTCGAAGAAAGGACGCCGTACGCTCTATACCTATTTTAAGAGCAAGGAGCAGATTTATATGGCTGTAGTCGAGTCGGAACTGGAAATGCTTTCCGACACGATGGAAAGAGTTGCGCACAAAGCCATCCCCCCCGACGAAAAGATTCTGGAACTGATTTCCACGCATTTGGATATTGTGAAACTGGCGGTGTACCGTAATGGTACGCTGCGGGCCAACTTCTTCCGCGACATTTGGCGGGTAGAGGCCATGCGCAAGCATTTCGACCAAAACGAAGTGAAACTGTTCCGGGAAGTGCTGAAAGACGGGAAAGAGCAAGGACTGTTCGATATAGACGATGTGGGGATTACCGCCGACATCCTGCATTATTGCATAAAGGGGATAGAGGTGCCTTACATCCGGGGGCAGATAGGCGAGAACCTTGATGATGAAATAGGCTGGCGCTACGTGGCGAAGATAGTCTACGGAGCGTTGGGAAGGCGGATTACGTCAACTGAAACAACAACTTAAAAATATAATAATTATGGGATTATTAACAGGAAAAACAGCTATTATTACGGGTGCTGCACGCGGCATCGGTAAGGCGATTGCACTGAAGTTTGCTTCAGAAGGTGCGAATATTGCGTTTACAGACTTGGTGATTGATGAAAACGGCAAGAATACCGAGGCCGAAATTGCGGCACTGGGAGTGAAAGTGAAAGGTTACGCTTCGAATGCGGCCAGTTTCGAAGACACGGCAAAGGTGGTAGAACAGATTCATGCCGACTTCGGCTCCATTGACATTCTGGTCAACAATGCCGGCATTACGAAAGATGGCCTGATGATGCGTATGAGCGAAGGGCAATGGGATGCGGTCATCAATGTCAATCTGAAATCGGCTTTCAACTTCATCCACGCCTGCACGCCGATTATGATGCGCCAGCGCAGCGGAAACATCATCAATATGGCTTCGGTGGTAGGTGTACACGGCAATGCCGGACAGTGTAATTATTCGGCATCGAAGGCTGGTCTGATAGGGTTGGCCAAGTCAATCGCCCAAGAGTTAGGCTCGCGCGGCATCCGTGCCAACGCTATTGCTCCGGGCTTTATCATCACCGATATGACGGCTCAGTTGTCCGATGAAGTGAAGGCCGAATGGAACAAGCGCATTCCGTTGCGTCGGGGCGGTACACCCGAAGATGTGGCAAACATCGCTTTGTTCCTGGCTTCGGATATGTCGTCGTATGTATCAGGCCAGGTGATTCAGGTAGATGGCGGTATGAATATGTAAACGGTACGGAGTGTATGACCGTAGTCTACGAAGACAATCATATCATTATCGTCAATAAGACCGCTTCCGAGATTGTGCAGGGCGACAAGACGGGCGACGTGCCTCTCTCGGAAACGGTGAAGCAATACATCAAGGAAACGTATGCCAAACCCGGCAATGTGTTCTTGGGGGTGGCTCATCGGTTAGACCGTCCGGTAAGCGGGCTGGTGGTGTTTGCGAAAACCAGCAAAGCCTTGGCCCGGCTGAATGATATGTTCCGCGGCGGGGAGGTGAAAAAAACGTATTGGGCAATAGTCAAGCAATGTCCTCCTGCCGAAGAAGGCGAGCTGGTGCATTATCTGGTGCGCAACGAGAAGCAGAACAAGTCGTATGCTTACGACCGCGAAGTGAAAGGCGCGAAGAAAGCGGTATTGCATTACCGTCTTATCGGCCGTTCGGATAACTATTATCTGCTGGAAGTCGACTTGAAGACCGGGCGCCATCACCAGATACGTTGCCAGTTGGCGAAAATCGGATGCCCCATCAAGGGGGATTTGAAGTATGGTTTTCCGCGCTCCAATCCCGACGGAAGCATCTGCCTGCATGCCCGTACGGTAAGTTTTATCCATCCGGTATCTAAAAAGCCTGTGGAAGTGACGGCTCCTTTGCCCGATGGTAATTTATGGAAAGCGTTTCAGACGGTAAAATAAGCGAAAAGAGGACGTTTCACAACGTCCTCTTTTCTTATTAACACATAGGCATCTTCATTTTATCAAAAAGTAGTATCTTGGAAATACTATGTTTTGACCTATTCTTATGGGTTGGGTTTACAGTTTAGTCTTGTCTGTTCAGTTTGTCTTTGTTTTTATCTTCAGTCTTTGTTTCAATTCTCTCCTCTGTCATGTCAAGTGCAAAATCTGTGCCAAAATGCCGGTTTTTCTTTAACAGTCTGATAAACAAGGCGATTTTGAAGAATGGGGATTGTGGTGCAGATGGGGAATGTGTGGAATGAAGGGATGTTTTTGTGGAATTATTCCACACTTTTCCCGTTTATAGGTTGTATAGTTTCATTTTATTGTAGAGGGTTTTCCGGTCGATGCCCAGTAGCTGTGCCGCCTTGCTTTTGTTGTAGCCAGTGCGTTGCAAGGCATTTACGATGCGTTGTTTCTCTAATTCCTCATCGTGCAGGTTGAGCGATGCCGTGTGGGGTTCTGCGGGCGGCGTCAGGATCTCTTCTCCCAGTTCGTCAAGGGTGATGAAGTCGCCCTGCGCCAGCAGTGTAGCCCGTTTCACGACGTTTTTCAGCTGGCGCAGGTTGCCGGGCCACGGATAGCGTTGCAATGCTTCGCTGGCTGCGGCGTCAAATCCTATCAGGTTGCGTTCCAGTTCTCGGTTGGCCTGGTCGAGGAAAAAATTGGCGAAAAGCAAGATGTCTTCGGCGCGGTCTTTCAAGTCGGGCATACGCAAGGTAAACTCGTTGATGCGGTGATACAGGTCTTCGCGGAAAGTGCCTTTGGCGATGCATTCTTTCAGGTTCTCATTGGTGGCACAGATAAGGCGTACGTCCACTTCTATTTCTTTGGTCGACCCGATGCGCCGGATGCGCCGTTCCTGCAGAGCGCGTAGCAGTTGCACCTGCACTTCATAGCTCAGGTTTCCTATCTCGTCGAGGAAAAGCGTGCCTCCGTTGGCTTCTTCAAAAGCACCCTTCTTGTCGGTCAGTGCTCCCGTAAACGAACCTTTGATGTGACCGAAAAATTCCGATGCCGCCAGCTCTTTGGGTATCGAGCCGCAGTCGATGGCAATGAAAGGTTTGTCGCTCCGTTTGCTCAGTTCGTGGATGCGGTGGGCTACGTATTCTTTCCCTGTTCCGCTGGCACCGTTTATCAGTACCGACATGTGGGTGGGAGCCACCAGACGCACATAGTTGAAAAGCTGGTGTGCTGCTTCGCTTTCGCCTTCCAGAAAGTTCAGGGGAGCAGGTTGTGCCGTCTTTTCCGCCTCTGCATACGCTGGCGGTTCGGGTGTCTTTATCGCTTCTTTTATTTTCTTCAGCAACTCATCGGGCTGGATAGGTTTGGCTATGTAGTCGCTTGCCCCTTGTTTCATGGCTTCTACGGCACTTTGTATCTCGGCATAGCCAGTCATGATGATAAAAGGTGTGTGGCATGAGCGGTTCCGCAGCCATGACAGCAGGTAGATGCCGTCCCGGTCGGGCAGGCGCAAGTCCGACAGAATCAGGTCATAGGTACGTTCGGCAAGCAGTTTTCGCGCCCGTGTGTTGGTGCTTGCCGTGTCCACTTCGAATCCCTTTTTGGTCAGCCATGTTTTCATCATGGTCGAAAACACCAAATCATCTTCCACTATCAGTATAGACGATGCCATAGATACAATCCGCTTTGTTTTATGAACTAAAAGATACCTTGTTTTTGCCCCGTATGTCACGCCGGGAAGCATAGTGGGAACAAAGGTACGTTTTTTTTGGAAACTCTGTTTGTTTTACGGCCGATTTTTGTTTTATTTGATAGGGTGTCCGGTGTCCGGTTCTACTGCCAAGAAAGATTAATTTCACCCAAATGGGCCGTTACTCGGATAGCTCGGAACAACGCTTTCGGCAGTTGTTCGAATATGAGTTGTATGTTCGGCATAAGTATTAGCTAACGGGTGCAAGTCCCCAATGAGCCCTAATAGCGGGAATCATACAGCCAAAAGCAAGGGTGTCCACTGCGAGGTGGAATCTGAAAGAAGCTGGCGGCAAACATCTGGTCTGACGAATAGAAATTTCATATAAGGCATAAAACCGTGGGTAAGGTTGTAACCCAAACCAAATCCCTGTAGAACTCTTTGGATTTGTGGCAAAAGCCTCTTAGAAGCTGTTTTGAATTTCTCCAAAAAGTTTTTCTTGGCTTGATGTATCCGTTTTCGTGTGTGCTTTGGGCGATTTTTTGGTCCTTTTCGCTCCTGTTCTTCGTCAGATAGCCCGCTATCTTCCTCATCACAGAAGCGAAAATGCCTCAAAAACTCATTCCAAATCATCGCACGATAAATTCAAAACAGCTTCTTAGCCGATATGTTGATTTTTTAACGGAATATTAATAAAATTAAATCACTAAAAATTTGTCATTTGATATTTTACACTTACATTTGCACGTAAAATCCGTCTCTTGTTAAGGGACAGATAAAATTAGAGATAGAGATATTATTATGTGTAAAGTTTTGTTTGGGCTCATCGGAAGCAAGGAATCATCTTCTTTCGAGTTTGAAGGAGGATACCAATCAGAACATATTTAGCAAGGGTATCGATGTCACTGTATAGTTCAGATACTCTTTCTAAGGCTAGGGGCAAGTAGAGAACGGATTGGATAATGATCTTTCAATCCGGAAGGGAGAATGTATGCCTTCAGCAAACGGTAAAATCGTTACATGGTGCTATCTTTTTGTTCATCATACCAAGGTAGAACGGGTGAACGAAAAGTTGAAAGAAAGGTTTAACACGTTTATACACAAGAGCATTGTGTATAAGCAAGTCAAGAATCATGTAAAAAAGGAAGAACGCCCTACCATTTCAGGCTTGCTATTTGTACAAGGCGACAATTGTGACATCCAACGTATGTTGCACGAAATCGATCCGGCTCTTTATCTGATGAACGATTGTTCTACTCATCGGACGGCAGTCATCCCCGACCGTGTCATGCAGGCTTTCATTCGGGTATCTCAAATGGATGAGAACCGTATCCGTTTTATGCCTCATGCTTTAAGTTATTATTCTACGGGGCATCCGTTGGTTCGGGTTACATCGGGAGTTCTGAGCGGTTTCGAAGGATATATAGTCCGCATATCGCGCGACAAGTGCCTGGTTACTTCTGTAGGCGATATTACCGTAGCTATCGGTGGTATCCATAAAGAGACATTCGAGAATATAGAGACTTATCTGCGGTTGCGCAGGGAAGAGCAGAAGCTGGGTGGTTTTTCTGCTGACGGTGAGGTTTTAAGTTGGCAGAAAGAATTGGAATCCTGTTTCTTTCATCCGGAAAATCAGTTGGACGTAGTGGCGATAGCTGGAAGATTGCACCAGTGGATTGCTGAAACCCATAATTGGATGCAGGAAAAGCGTTATGCTGATATTGCTGAGATGGCTTGTCTTTTGTTGGAGAAAACAGGTGCCTGTCTGTTGTCCATCGATGCTGGTTTGCATGTGGGCGGTTCAAAAGATTTGTTGTCAGTGTGTCGTGATGCCGAGCAGATATTGTCTGTATTGGCTGCTGATGCCGGTGTTTCTGCAGAGTTGAAACAATACATTTTTTCCCAAAAACAGTCGTTGGCTGTCCGATATCCTTTCTTGTCACTTCAGGTTTAAGTGTTTATGTTGATATGGATTGTTTTTATAGCTATACAGCTCGGTCTGGTTATCGGGATTGGGATATATTTTTTTATTCGACGCTATCAGTCATATTCACGTTTAGAGCAGGAGTTTATTGATTCTCAGAAAGAAGAAATGCCTGAGGGTGCTCCTTTGGCAGCGAAGGTAGAAGGTGATGACCAGAGAGATAGAGAATTGTTCGAACGTCTCCATCATACGATTGTGGAACGTCAATTGTTTCTCGACCCTAATTTTTCCAGAGATACTTTTATGGAGTTAGGTTTGCTGAACCGGAATAAGGCAGCAAGACTCTTGAAGTTGTATGCCGGAACCAATCTGAGCGGATATATTAATGCCTTGCGTCTGGAATATGCCGAGAAACTGATTCAGGAGCATCCCGAGCTTCAGATTAAGGTGGTTGCATTAGAGTCCGGATTTAGCAATGTACGTACTTTCTACCGGCTTTTTTGGGAGAAAAACGGCGTGACTCCTTCCGAATACAAAGAAAAACTATGAGATTACAGATTGCCGGTTTTATCGTAGAAGTGAATTGCGATGAAAGACTGGTAGGGCAGATGCCCAATTACCTTCCTTTTATTGCTTCCGAAACCGAACAGGGTGATGTGTTATGCCGCATAGATGTCGGGTGTACATTGCCTGACGAAACAACTGTACCCGACATTGTCCAGTATATAGACGGTAAGGAATTGAGTATTTGGTTACGTTCCGGATATTGCAGTGTCTCACTGAAGTTCCATAACGGAGCGTTTCTTTATCGTCTGCGTGCCGACCGTAACTGGACGTACATACAAACCGACTGGGTGCCTGGAAATCCGGATTCTCTTTGGGTATTGAACGATTTTATCATGATTGCTTTTATATACAGTGCAGCTTTTCATCATACAGTGTTGGTTCATGCTTCCAGTGTGGTGGTTTCAGGCGAAGGATGTGCCTTTGTCGGTCCCTCAGGAGTCGGCAAAAGCACCCATTCCCGTTTGTGGCTGCAATATATTCCAGGAGCTTGGTTGCTGAACGACGACCAGCCTGTACTTCGGTATATGCCCGATGGCAGGGTTTGTATTTATGGTTCCCCGTGGAGTGGGAAAACCCCTTGTTACGAGAATGCGAAAGCTCGGTTGCGCAGGCTGTATTTCATGAAGCAGGCTTCTTCCAACCGTTTGCTTCCTCTTGACGGGGTTCAGGTTTTTCAGAAGCTGATGGTTGCTACGTCGTTGATAGGGCGGGATACATTCAGTTTTTCTGCTATCAGTGAAACATTGGCAAAGATTGCCGGAGTTGTCTGTGGATATGTGTTGGAAAACCGTCCCGAGCGGGAGGCTGCTTTACTCAGTTACGAGGTCTTTGTAGAAGACTAAGAAGCTGTTTTGAATTTCTCCAAAAAGTTTTTCTTGGCTTGATGTATCCGTTTTCGTGTGTGCTTTGGGCGATTTTTTGGTCTTTTTCGCTCCTGTTCTTCGTCAGATAGCCCGCTATCTTCCTCATCACAGAAGCGGAAATGCCTCAAAAACTCATCCCAAATCATCGCACGATAAATTCAAAACAGCTTCTAATAAAGTACAAACCAATAACTCATCTGTTTATAAACAAATTATTAAAATATGAATTTCAAAAGACAAGCGATTTTATTTCCTGCGGCTTTATTGCTGGGTAGCTGTGCTTCTTATCAGGATTCTGTATACTTGCGCCACGATAAAATACTGGAGATGATAGAGCAGAAACAGCCTCTTTTCGAATACCGCATCAGGCCGAAAGATGAGCTTACCATTACTGTAAGCACCACTACACCCGAGGCTTCTGCTCCTTTTTATCGTAAAATCGGGCAGACCCGTGAGCAGGCAAACATGAATCAAGGAATGAATAATGCGAAATTGTTAGACTATTTGGTTGATAATAAAGGGTGTATCGATTTCCCGGTATTGGGCATGATTCCTGTATCGGGATTAAGCACCCGAGAATGTGAAGCGGTTATCCGGCAGAAACTTCAGGCCTATCTCAATGAGGTTCCTAATGTAACGGTCCGTGTATCCAATTTCAAGGTCAGTGTATTGGGCGAGGTAGGGCATCCGGGGACATTTACCGTCAGCGACGAGCGGATTACTATCTTTCAGGCATTGGCACAGGCAGGTGATATGACGCTTTTTTCCGACCGCGACGATGTGCAGCTGATACGCGAAGATTCGTTGGGCAGACGGAATGTGGTTCATTTGGATTTGACCGAATCAGATATAGCCCTTTCTCCTTATTATTATTTGCAGCAAAATGATGTGGTGTATGTAAAGCCCACCAAGGCAAGGGTCCGTTCCAATACTTTGAACAGCAACTCCTCGGTATGGATCAGTATGTTGAGTCTGGCTGCTACCATCGCTTCACTGATTATCATTGCTGTACAATAGCAGGCTGGAGTGTAATACAAATTATACGAATCTGGGGTTAAACGTAGTTCCCCAAAACTTAAAAAATCAAGAACTCAAAGACTATGAAAGAAGAACTTTACGATGAATTTTATCAGGAAGACGAAAAGCGGGTAGACTATAAAGCAATTCTTTTCGAATACCTTCTTTATTGGCCTGTAATAGTGAGTGTCCTGGTCTTGTTCCTGGGTGGGGCGTATGTTTATCTCCGTTATCGCACGCCGGTATACAGTGTCAGTTCTACCGTCCTTATCAAACAAGGTGACAAGACCAAGCCCAATTCTTCATCAGCTTTGGCATCGATGCAGGATTTGGGTATGCTTTCCATGGCTAATAATTTCGATAATGAGCTGGAAATCATTCAGGCATATACCTTGATAAAGAAAGTGGTTACCACCCTGAATCTCTACATTGACTATACGGCGGACGGGGGTTTTGGATACAATCCGGTATTGTATAAATCTTCTCCTGTACAGGTATGGATGGCTCCCGAAGAAGCCGAAAAATTGCCCTCAGCCTTACAGATACAGATGGAATGTCAGCCGGGAGGCAAAATAGAGGCTACCCTCGACTATCAGGTAAAAAAAGAAAAGTATACACTGAAAAAGTCGTTTGCCAAGCTTCCTGCCGTGTTTATTACGCCGGTAGGTACCCTTAATTTCTCCTTGGCAACCGATACGGCGCTGGCAGGTCTTGATGAAACGTTGAAATTATCGGCCGTAGTGGCTCCGCCTTCGGTGGTGGCAGACAGTTATAAGGCACGTCTCAGTGCCGAACCTACCGGAGAGTTTACTTCGATTGTGCGGCTTACTTACCGTGATGCCAGCGTACACCGTGGTATCGATTTCCTGAATATGCTGGTTGCTCTTTATAATAGCGAAGCCAATGAAGACAAGAACCAGGTAGCTACCCGTACGGCACAATTCATCGACGAGCGTATCCGTATCATCAATGCCGAACTGGGTACTACCGAGAACGAACTTGCTGAATACAAACAGCGTGCAGGGCTTACCGACCTGAGCACCGATGCGCAGCTTGCGCTGAAAGAAAGTTCGGAATACGACAAGCAGCGTGCCGAAAACACCAATCAGTTGCGTCTTATCGGTTTTTTGCGTAGCTATATTGACAATCCCAAGAACCGTTACGAGGTAATTCCTGCCAATGTAGGGCTTACCGATGCTGCTTTGGCAAATGTCATTGCCCAGTATAACGAACTGCTGGTAGAGCGTAAACGCCTGCTCCGCAGTTCGAACGAAAACAACCCGATGCTGATAAACCTTGACACTTCGATTGCCGCCACACGCAATACCGTGCTCACTACGGTAGAAAATGTAGAGAAAGGATTGCAGATTACCCGCAATAACCTTGATTTGCAGGCAAGCAAATACCAGAGCCGTATCAGCCAGGCACCTCAACAGGAGCGTGAACTGATAAGCATTACCCGTCAGCAGGAAATCAAGGCAAACCTTTATCTGATGCTGCTTCAGAAGCGGGAGGAAAACGCCATTACACTGGCTGCTACTGCCAATAACGGACGTATTGTCGAAGAGCCCCGTTTGGGCGGTTTGGTCGCTCCCAATGCGCGTAACATCTATATGGTGGCTTTCGTGCTGGGTTTGTTCTTTCCTCTTGCAGGCATCTACCTGTCACGCTTGTTGCGCTTCAAGATAGAAGGACGTGCCGATGTAGAGCGCATTACCGGTGCCTCTATTGTAGGCGATGTTCCGTTGGTGGCGTTGGCAAAAGAACATCCCATAGTCATTCGTCCCAACGAAAACGGCCTGATGGAAGAGGTATTCCGGAATGTACGCACCAATATCCAGTACATGCTGCAGGAAAGCCAGAAAGTCATTCTTTTCACTTCTACCATCCAGGGCGAAGGCAAGAGTTTCAATGCGGCAAACCTTGCCGTCAGTTTTGCCTTTATGGACAAGCGTACGGTGATTGTGGGTATGGATATCCGGAAGCCTCGTCTGGGACGTATCTTTGGTTTTTCCGGCAAGTTGCCGGGCATCACCCAGTATCTTGCTTCTCCCTCTTCGGTAGATTTGCTTTCGTTGTGCCAGCCTACTTCGGTTTCTCCCAATCTCTTTGTATTGCCGGGTGGAGCGGTTCCGCCCAATCCTACCGAATTGGTGGCACGCAAGTCGCTGGAACAAGCCATCGATATCTTGAAACAGCATTTCGATTACATCATTCTCGATACGGCACC
>ULRH01012966.1_pt1 | contig 52311 bp, 39 predicted proteins | sample 1955271 | NCBI WGS metagenome assembly ULRH01 (sample SAMEA4835677, study PRJEB28245) | human gut metagenome | biome: gut microbiome; material: fecal sample | place: Denmark | collected 2008 | reverse complement strand
ACGTGCGTTTCTGCGGCAAACCATAAAATCATAAAATAAAAAAAACATCTGAGAAATGGCAAATTTAGTAGCAATAGTCGGACGCCCTAATGTAGGCAAATCGACACTTTTCAACAGACTGACCAAAACGCGCAGCGCCATTGTGAGCGATACTGCCGGCACCACGCGCGACCGCCAGTACGGCAAGTGCGACTGGAACGGCCGTGAGTTCTCCGTCGTCGATACCGGCGGCTGGGTTGTCAATTCAGACGACATATTCGAGGACGCCATCCGCAAGCAGGTGCTTGTGGCGACTGAAGAGGCCGACCTCGTGCTCTTCCTGGTGGATGTCACCACCGGACTGACCGATCTTGACGAAGATGTGGCCGACATTCTGCGCCGCACCAGACGCCCCGTGATACTCGTGGCAAACAAGACCGACAACAACAACCAGATATACGACGCTGCCGAGTTCTACTCGCTCGGACTGGGCGACCCGCAATGCATTAGCTCGGCTACCGGCAGCGGAACGGGCGACCTGCTCGACCTCGTGCTCTCGAAGCTGCCCGACGACAAGTCGGAAATGCTCGAGGACGGCATTCCGCGCTTCGCCGTCGTGGGACGTCCTAACGCCGGAAAGAGCAGCCTTATAAACGCTTTCATCGGCGAGGACCGCAACATCGTGACCGAGATAGCCGGCACCACGCGCGACAGCATATACACACGCTACACCAAGTTCGGCTTCGACTTCTATCTCGTAGATACTGCCGGCATACGCCGCAAGAACAAGGTCACGGAGGATCTGGAGTTCTATTCGGTAATGCGTTCAATCCGCGCCATCGAGAACTCCGACGTCTGCATACTCATGATAGACGCCACGCGAGGCATAGAGGCGCAGGACATGAACATCTTCCAGCTCATACAGCGCAACAACAAGTCGCTCGTGGTGGTGGTGAACAAGTGGGACCTCGTGGAGAACAAGGACCAGGTGGTGATAAAGACCTTCGAGAACGCCATACGCGAGCGCATGGCTCCGTTTGTGGATTTCCCGATAATCTTCGCGTCGGCCCTCACAAAGCAGCGCATCTTCAAGGTGCTCGAGATGGCGAAGAACGTATATCTCAACCGCAAGTCGAAGGTGGGCACGGCCAAGCTCAACGAAGTGATGCTTCCGCTCATCGAGGCTTATCCGCCACCATCGATAAAGGGCAAGTACATCAAGATAAAATACTGCACGCAGCTGCCCAACACGCAGATACCGTCGTTCGTGTTCTACGCCAACCTGCCGCAGTATGTCAAGGAGCCTTACCGCCGTTTTCTCGAGAACAAGATACGCGAGAACTGGCCTATGCACGGCTGTCCGATAAATGTTTTCATAAGACAGAAATGACGCCCGGCGCGCCTTTAGTATAAAAAATATTAACGTATGCGCAGATTGTTTATCATTGCGGCCCTGATGACCGCGACAATGTGGGCCTGCTCAGAACATAAACCGTCGGCCGACGAGATAGCCGGCCGCGCGGCAAAACTTTATTATGACTACCTCGTAGAAGGTAAGTACGACGCCTATGTTGACGGATTCTATCAGCCCGACAGCATACCCGAGGTATATCGCGAGCAACTCATAGCAAACGCCAAGATGTTCGCGGCACAGCAACGCGAGGAGCGCAACGGCATAGCCGCCGTGCGTCTGCTGCGTGCCCGTGCCGACAGCGTGCGCCATGTGGGCCACGCCTTCCTGCTGCTTTGCTATGGCGACAGCACCAAGGAGGAAATTGTCGTGCCTATGGTGGAGCACAAAGGCGTATGGATGATGAAATGAACTACTGATTGATAGCCTATGGCATGGCTCAGACACATATTGTTTGCCGTGGCTTTATGCGCGGCGCTGACTGCCGCCCGCGCACAGGAGCCGGTGGAAAGACAGGACGTTGGACATAGTGTTCCCGGTGTCGGACTGAATCAGAATCCTTCCGTCGTAGGTACGGCTGTCACCCGTAAGCCTTTCACCACGCTTCCCGGCGAAGCGCCGCAACAGCAGACCCTGTCTGCCGACAGCGCCATGCGGCGCATCATGTCAACCATGCCCACACGCTATTATCCGTCAGTATATCCGCGCGGCGGAGCCGATTTCTCACGCAATGTTTTCTTCTACGACTATTCTTCCGGCGGCGACCTGATGCGCTGGAAGGGCGGAGCCATCGTCGGAAGCGGCAGCCGCACCACGCTGCCCGGACTCCTCTCGCGCCAGAACGCGTCGCTGCAGATGGTGCATACTACAGGCAACCTTATGCTCACGGCCGGCGTGACGGCCGACCGTTATATGCTCACGCGCGGCCTGCGGACCGTTTACGGCATCAACGCCTCGGCAACATACAGTTTCAACGAGAATCTTTCGCTTACGGTCTTCGGCCGTTTCTACAACAATTCACGGTACGTGTCGATGGCTGCCATGCCCTATATCGGCAGCTCGGCCTATGGCGGATACATAAGCTACACTGGCGAACGGTTCGGCATAGACCTCGGTGTGGAACGGGTGTACGACCCATACCTGCGCCGCTGGACCACCGTACCCATTGTGACACCTGTGGTGAACTTCGGCCGCGGCATAGTGGTGGCGCTGCCTGTAGGGTGGCTCGTGAAAGATGTGCTTGAGGATGCCGTGTTCGGCAAACAGCAGCCCCGCAATCCCACAATACCCCCACTAACGTTGCCGGCACCGACGCCTGCGATAATATATCCGCCGTCGGGAACTGAGGGCAGTTGGTGAATTTTATAATTGATTATACGCAACTATAATCGACCTCAGTCACGGTGTTACCCCACAAATAAATTGAATATTTACCACAAAAAACTTTTTCGCCGGCTACAGGCCGAAAATTGAGCGTTTACGCAACTCTTTGTAGCACAGCGCTTTATGCTTTATGGACATCCGATATGCTTCTCATAGTGTTGCGAAAAGCACCATATCAGGGTGCGAAATGGGCCGTTTCAGCCCCTGGTAAAGGCTTTTTCGCCTTCTAATATGGTGCTTTTCGCACCCTGAAATGCACTCTTTCGTAATCCGGTCTTAATAATATCGTTTGCCGAAAATCCTCTTTTTCCATAATATTGGTGAGTTTGTCGTTCCGCGTTTTTCCAGAATCAGGAAAATGGTCGTGTTAAAATTTTTCTTGAATTAACTTAAAATGCCTTCTGCTTTTAACATTTTCCGCCGCGCGGCTCTTCCGTGTCATCGTGCCAGTATGCGCATGCGTAGCGCACAACAGAATTGTAAAAAATAATGATGAAAGTCTGCCGTTATTCAAAAAATGTGTATCTTTGTGAAAAGATACGTGTCGTAGGCAAAATACATCGGTAAATACTGCCACGCACAGTTGCATGGTATGGACATTGAGCCGCATGGTGTGCGGCATGCGCGGCATAAACAGATGTGCTCTGCATACGCTTCTGCCACAATGGATTACAGACTAAACATTCTTCCTAATCATATAGAACACATATATAATGAAGTCCTTATTATTCATACTGTTTATGGTATGTTGTCTCCCCGTTACGGCAAACGGTGATGGCAATGTGCAGTATTGGCTCAACAAGCTGGACAGAAGTCTGGAACACAAGGATAAATATGAGGATGCGAAGAAGAATCGCATAGCGTATCTGCGCCGCGAGCTTGCCAATACAGATGACCCCGCGAAGCAGTACAGGCTGTGCTATCGGCTGTTCGAGGAATATAAAGCCTATCGCAACGATTCGGCAATGACATATGCTTGGAAGTGTATGCAGTTTGCGGAAAGGACAGGCATTGAAGCCGTAAAAGTGGAGTCACGTTGTGCTATGGCTTTCTGTCAGATATCGGCGGGCATCATGAACGAAGCCTTCAAGACGCTATCTGTCATCAGACCTGAACGCCTTGACCTGAAACAGAAACGAAAATATTATGAGGTGTGCTCAAAACTGTGGCAGGAGAATGCCAACTATGCCAACGGAACACCTTACTGTGAGAAATACAAAAAGAAGAGCATAGCTTATGTGGATACGCTGGTGATGCTCACTCCAAAAAATACCGCCGAGTACTGGATGAACATGTGTACGCTCATGATGCGCACCGAACAGTGGGAGAAAAGCATCGAGGCATTCAGGAACTTTCAGAAGTATGGCAACGTGGACACTCACAGCAAGGCGATGACTTATGCCGTGGTGGCCTGGGCTTTCACCGGACTAAATCTGAAGGACAGTGCAAAGGTGTATTTCGCCCGGTCGGCCATCTACGACAATGTTTCGAGTACCCGCGAGATAACGGCGCTTTATCTCCTCGCCAAACTGATATATAAAGACGATTACGACCGCGCCAGCCGATACATACATCTTGCGCTCAACGACATAACTTTCTACGACTCGCGCCAGCGTAAGATCGACCTCGGAGCCATACTGCCGGTCATCGAGCAGGACAGATATGAGGCCATACGCAGCCAGCGCAACTATTTCATGCTTGCCGCGGCGCTGTTTGTGGTGCTGCTTGTGGTGTCGCTGCTCTCTGTGAGGTTCGTAAGGCGAAAGAACGCAAAGATACTCCAGGCTCAGAACACCATCAAGGAGAACATGGATAAGCTGCAGGAGGTGAACCGGCAGCTCACCGAGGCCAACAAGATTAAGAACGAATATATAGGCATGTCGTTCTGCGCCAACTCCGAACTTCTGTCCAGACTGCAACGCATGTTCACCGCGCTCGACCATAAGATTGTGGCCCATCAGTACAGCGAATTGCGCTCTACGCTTGACCGCACCGTGCTCGACACCGAACGCGACAGCATGTATGCCTCGTTCGACTCGGCATTCCTCAATCTGTTTCCCGATTTCATAGAAAAATACAACCAGCTGTTCGAGGAGAAATACCGCACCATACCGCGAAAGAACTCTCTTACATCCGAAATGCGCATCTTCGCGCTTATACGTCTGGGAATTAACGACAGTGAACGCATTGCCAACTTCCTTAACTATTCGGTGCACACGGTGAACACATACAAGACGCGTGTGAAGAACCGCTCACTGCTCGACAACAGCAAATTCGAACCGGCCATCATGGCCATATAGAGACGGTCTGCCTGCGGCGCAAGAGAGCGTCCCGACAGAGCGATACATACGTGAAAAACACCCCGGCACAACCATGTGAAAGTGTCGGAGAACGGCGCCGCGCGCCTTTTATACGTAATACAAAGTAGCTACATTGTAAATTTTAATGTGCTGATAATCAGCGATATACAATTATACAGATGATAAAGTGATTATACAAATATTAAAATAGTAGCAATGTATTCCTTTTTTTCCTAAATTTGCAAAGTACGAATTTAAATTCATTAATTCAAAAACCTAAATTATTAATTAATTCTTTAAAAGTTAAACGTATGATCAAACGATTACCGATTTATCTTATGCTCAGCGCAATGGGAATGTGCAGCGTGACGCATACGTTTGCAATTGACATTAATGACGGAGTCTATCAGATTGCTTCAGGTGCGGATCTGGCAGAATTCTCACGTCTTGTAAACGAAGGAAATTCAAGTATTCAGGCTGTGTTGACAAGCGACGTCGATATGGCTGGTGTAGATTTTCAACCGATAGGCAACAGCGGGGTGCCTTTCAAGGGAACATTCGACGGAAGCTGCCACTATGTGCGCAACCTGACCATCAGTGCTCCCGGAGAGAGTTATGTGGGACTGTTCGGTGCTGTGGCCGACGGTGCTTATATTAAAAATGTAGTGGTTGACGCTGCAAGCTCAATCAGCGGAGAAGAGTTCTGCGGCGGTATCGCCGGAGGATCGATAGGCAGCGGTACTGTCACTATAGAGAACTGCGGCAACGAAGCCACTGTAATGGCAAACGGAGCTAACGCCGCCGGAATTATCGGCGTCAGCTATCTGGGAAACTGTAATTTCAATATCACTAACTGCTACAACACCGGTTCGATAAACGGAGGCAGAGAGAGCGCCGCCATATCAGGATGGGTAGGAGGCAGTTCGGTGATTACTAACTGCTACAACGCCGGCAATGTGGTTGGCATGGACGGCACAAGCTCGCTCTATCGTAACACTTGCACCTCTAAGGGATGCTTCGATGTGTACGGATATCAGGGCACGCTCATCACGATGGAAGAACTGGAGAGCGGTGCGGCTGCCTACAAAATGAACAACAACGGCAATAATAATATATGGTATCAGACGCTTGGCGAGGACAAGCATCCTGTGCCGTTCAACACGCACGGTACGGTGTATGCGGTGGGCAACCTCAACTGCGACGGCACACCTATGGGCGACGTGAGCGGATATTCCAACAAGGATGAGTCCATACGCACTCCTCACGACTTTGTAGACGGTGTGTGCAGCGTCTGCGGAGATGTTGACCGCGAATTCGTAAAGGCCGATGCCGACGGAAAATATCCGCTCGCAACAGCAGCACAGCTGTATTGGTTCGCTGCTTATGTGAACAGAATCAACCAGTCTGTTGACGCATATCTCACTGCCGACATCGACTTCAGTGAGTACACAGCCAAGAGCGTTATGATAGGCGAAGTGGAGGATGCGCCTTATACAGGTAAGTTCGACGGACGCGAACATAAGATTACCATAGCTTATGATGTCACCAAAGACAATGTGGCTCTGTTCCGTTACATAAAGAACGCAACGATAAGCAACCTGCTCATCGACGGTTCTATCAACACCACAGCGCGCTATGCCGGAGGTTTGTTGAGTGTGTCGAGAAACGCTTCTGTAATAGAAAACTGTGTCAGTCTGGTGAACATCACATCAAGTTATAGCGGTGACGCTACACACGGTGGTGTGGCTTCCAACACTTACGACAACATCATCTTCCGCAACTGCGGTTATGCCGGACAGATGGATGCGCCGCAGAGTGAGGGCTGCGCCGGACTTATCGGCTACGCACACGGCGGTAAGGAGATACTGATTCAGAACTCATACGTGGTCAGCAACCTTAACCTGCCTTCAGGAACATATGATGTGTTCGCACGCAAAGATCCGCAATATGACAACTGCTACTACTGGACACCGTATGCAGACAGCAACTTCGGCACACTGCTGAAGAACGAGGACGAACTCGGAAACGGCGGTCTGTGCTACATTCTCAACGGATATACCTCAGGCGAAGGTCAGTGGACACAGACTCTGGGTACGGATGCATGCCCGCTGCCGTTCAAGAGTCACGAGCCGGTTTACGTGTCGGGTGACGTTAGCTGCGACGGAACACTGGGAGCAAACGCAAGTTTCTCTAACACCGAAGGCTCTCTCAACAAGAAGGATCACGACTATGTTGACGGCGTATGCCAGACTTGTGGAGCACGCTACATCACCACAGGCGAACAGCTTATGGCTGCCGCTGATGCAATAGCTTCAGGATTTGCGAGCCGCGCAATGAAGATTACTCTTGGCGCAGACATCGATATGAGTGGCATATACGATTATCCGGGCATCGGAACAGTGGACTATCCGTATGCAGGTGTGTTCGAAGGCAACGGCCACCGCATTCTCAACCTTACGATAGATAACGACGCCGCAGGCAACGTAGGACTGTTCGGCGTAGTGACAGGTGGCGCGAAGATAAGAAACGTTGTGCTCGACGCATCTTCTTATATCTATGCAAAGGCTTGGGCTGCAGGTATCGTCGGAACGACAAAGAACGACGGACTCGTGGAGATAACGGGCTGCGGCAACGAGGCAGACATCACTGTTACCGGCGCGAACGCAGGTGGAATACTCGGTGTGAACGACCAGCAGACAGCGATGGTATATATCACCAACTGCTACAACACAGGTGCAATAACCGCTCAGCGTGAGAGCGCTGCCATCTCAGGATGGCTCGGCAACAGAGCGAAAGTGGTGAACACCTACAACACTGGTATTGTGGCTGCTACAGGACTCGACGGCAATCTGACATTCGCACGCGGAACAAACTGCGAGTATATTAACTGCTATGAGCTCGACGGAAGTCAGGTTACTGCTGTTACAAGCAATCAGGTGACCGACGGTGAGCTGTGCTATCTGCTCAACGGAAAGCAGAGCGACGATGTTGTCTTCTTCCAGACACTCGGCGAGGACAGCCATCCTGTACTCGACAAGACACATAAGGTGGTTTATTTCGACGGAACAAAATATGTGAACGAGCTCCTTCCGGATGCCATAGAAAGTACGACCGACACCACAGGTGCTACCGTTACAGGTATATGGTCATTGTCAGGAATGAAACAGAATACGTTGCAGAAGGGCATCAACGTGGTTAAGATGTCTGACGGAACGGTACGCAAAGTGTTAGTTAAATAATTATTCTGAAACGGGTCTGCCACGTTGCAGACCCGTTCAGACAACCTCAAGAAACAGTATTTGACGTTGTAATGCTCGAGGTCTGAACCGGATTGATAAAGAACTTATAAAATAAATACATTATAAAGTTTAAAATAAAGGTATATAAGATGAAAAAGATTTTATTGTTACTGTCTTTTGCTTGCCTGGCTCTGATGGCAAAGGCGCAGGACAACTATGAGCCGAAGGCCGATCCCAAGGCTGTGGTTGTATCCGGCTGCGCGCGCTTCACGGTGCTCACGCCGCAAATGATACGTATTCAGTACAGCAAGGAAAAGAAGTTTGAGGACCGCGCGACGTTTGCGGTTGTGAACCGCCGCTTGCCGGTGCCAGCGTTCAAGACACGAGAGGACGACAACTTTTTGTATATCAGCACAAGCGATCTTGAGCTGAAATACCGTAAGAATGCGGAGATAAACGCCGCTGACAAGAACCCTGACGTGCTTTCAATCACGTTCACGCTCAATGGCAAAAAGGTGTTATGGTATCCCGGTAAGGACGACGCGCTCAACCTTAAGGGCACGACACGTACGCTGGACGGATGCATAGGCGACTCAAAGCGTCCTGAACTCGAGAACGGTCTGGTCTCGCGTGCAGGATGGGCCATCATCGACGAATCGTACTCGGCACGACGTGGCGACGGCAGCCGCACATTCGCGTTCGATAAGGAAGTGAACGGAATGCCGTGGGTAGCTCCGCTTGTTGACAAGACAGCCGTTGACTGGTATTTCCTCGGTTACGGCCATCAATATAAGAAAGCTCTGCACGACTATACGCTCGTAGGCGGAAAACAGCCTATGCCGCCGCTCTTCGTGCTCGGCTATTGGTATAGCAAATACCAGCGTTATTCTCAGCAGGACTTCATCGACATTGTGACAGACATAAAGAAAAACCATATTCCTATCGACGTGATGATTCTGGATATGGACTGGCACACTGAAGGATGGACCGGCTGGACATGGAACAAGGAACTTATTCCTGACCCTCAGGGACTTCTCAAATGGATGCACGAACAGGGACTGAAGGTGTCTATGAACCTTCATCCGGCAGACGGAGTGGACAGCGATGAGGAAAACTTCAGCCTGCTTGTGAAGGATATGGGCATGGATCCCGCAACCACAAAGGTTGTGCCATGGCATCTTGAGGACTCTGTATTCTATAAGAATATGTTCAAGGACATCTTGCACAACAGAGAGAAGGACGGTGTGGATTTCTGGTGGCTCGACTGGCAGCAGAACCTCACCAACCCACGCATGGACGGACTGAGCGAGACTTTCTGGTGCAACCACGTGTTCTATAATGATATGAAAGCCACTCATCCGGACCGCCGTCCGTTGATATTCCACCGTTGGGGAGGACTCGGAAGCCATCGTTATCCTATCGGATTCTCCGGCGACTCATTCTCCACATTCCCGACACTGGCTTTCCAGCCTTACTTCACTGCTACGGCTGCAAACGTAGGCTTCGGCTATTGGGGACACGACCTCGGTGGTCATCAGCACGGAAACAACAATCCGGAACTCTATCTTAGATGGATGCAGTACGGAGTATTCTCTCCTCTGTTCAGAACTCACGCCACAAACGATCCGAAGATCGAGATGCGTATATGGAAATATCCTAACTTCCCGGATCTGCTCCAGACGGTGAAACTCAGATATGAGCTCATGCCTTATATCTACACTGCGGCACGCGAGGCATACGATACGGGTGTGTCAATCTGCCGTCCGCTTTACTACGACTATCCTGAAGTGAACAACGCTTACCGTTACGAAGACGAATATATGTTCGGCGATGAGATTCTCGTTGCGCCTGTCCTGACTGCCGGAAAGAACGGTCTTACAGACAGAAAGATATGGCTGCCGGAAGGCAAATGGTTCGATGTATGCCGCAACAAGGTGGTTGACGGCAACAGAGAGTTCGTTGATTCATACAAGCAGACCGAGATTCCTTATTTCTATAAGGTAGGAAGCATAATCGTGAACTACGAGAACGTGATGAACCTCAACAACCGTCCTGACCGCATCGTGCTGAAGGTTGTGCCGGGAGCAGACGGTTCGTCAACCCTCTATGAGGACGAGAACAACACCGAAGGCTACAAGAAGGGTCTGTTCACAAACACCAAGTTCGAGCAGAAGCGCACCGCAGGAAGCGTAACCCTGACCATCAATGCGCGCGAAGGTTCGTTCCCCGGAATGCCGGAGAAGCGCAACTACACCGTGAAACTGCTTGCCGAGAACGCTCCTACGGCCGTAAGCCTTAACGGCAAGAAGCTCGGTAGCGCCGACTGGAGCTACGACGCAGCCACACGCACGGTGAATATAAACCTCGCAAACATACCTTGTGCTAAGAAGACTGTGGTAAAAGTGGACGTGAAAAAATAAATCCGGAACGGAGCCGGAAGCAAGGCTCCGGTTGACAATACATGCTCAGGCCGCTCCGTGCGGACAGCTCTGCACGGTGGCGGAAGACATGAAACCGGAAAAGAATCAATGGTTCGTAAAATAAAAAAAAGAAAGAAATGAGAAATATCAGTATTATATTCATATTGTCAATACTGTTCGGATATACAGCCAAAGCCCAGACTTATCAGAATCTGTGGATAACAGGAAGCGCTGTTCCTGAGGGAACACGTCAGCTGCAGAAGACTCCTGACGGAGGTTTCAGATTCGCAGGCTCGCTCAAAGACGGCGACCTGAAGATAATGACCACCGGGGAGGCTGGTGCCGACACCAAGTACATCGCACCGAAGTATGTGGATTCTTACATCGTGAACAAGGGCGTTGAGACAGTTCGGACATCCGACGCCGACAAGGCTGCATGGATTGTCCCATTCTCGGAAGACCGCTATCGCTTCTATGTAAGCAGCGACGGCAAGACCGTGAGAGGCGAGCTTTTCATTCCTTGGGAAGAGGCTTACATCGGCGGCGGAGCCACCAAGACCGGATGGAACGCGTTCACAGCCGAGTCGATGACACAGGACCCGAACAACGAGATGGTGTGGACATGGACCGGCGAGCTGAAGACTCATCAGAACATAGAGGAGCCGTCGAGCTTCAAGATTATGGGTTGGAAGAACTGGGGACAGAAAGAGATTCATCCTTTTGTGCAGGGTGAGGACCCGCTCACAACCAAGCTCGTGAGAACAAACGGCGACGACACCAAATGGACCATCACCAAAGACGGAACATACCGCATCACGGTGGATGTGTTCAACGAGACATTCAAAGCAGAACTAATCTCTCAATAACACGAATAAAAGATGCCGTCGGCCAGGAGCAATCATGCAAATTGTGCATTGAGATTTATTGCAGATTGTTTCCTGACGACGACATTCGAAGATATTCAATAGTCTGAAACCAGAGAAACACCGAATCCGTCATCAGTTGTGGTAACTGATGACGGATGTTTTTATTGTGTGGTGTTTACTCTGTATGAAATAAAATATGAAATTATAAAGGTTTTCGTTTTTGTTTTTTCACTTGTTTTTGCGTGCGGCGGCTTTCTCCATCTCCACTTCCTTCACCTTCTTGAACAGCTCCGAGGCAAACACCAGGTCGTTCAGTTTCTCGTTGGTTGAGGTCATCACGTCGTCCTTGGTGCCCTGCCACTCCTTGTTGCCCTGGTATATGAAGATGATGTTCTCGCCTATGCCCATCACCGAGTTCATGTCGTGCGTGTTTATTATGGTCGTGATGTTGAAGTCTTTTGTGATGCTGCTCAGCAGTGAGTCGATGACCAGCGAGGTGCGCGGGTCGAGTCCGGAGTTAGGTTCGTCGCAGAACAGATATTTGGGGTTGAGCACAATGGCGCGTGCTATTGCCACACGTTTCTGCATACCTCCCGATATCTCGCCCGGATACTTGTTCTGCGCGTCGCCGAGATTCACGCGGTCGAGACATTCCTGCGCACGCTTCACACGCTCGCGATAGTTCATCGACGAGAACATGTCGAGCGGGAACATCACGTTCTCCAGCACGTTGAGCGAGTCGAAAAGCGCCGCGCTCTGGAATATCATTCCCATCTCGCGCCGCATGTTCACGCGCTCCGCCTTGCTCAGTCCCACGAAGTCGCGGCCGTCATACAGCACCCGCCCGCTTGTGGGAGTGAGCAGTCCGACAAGATTCTTCATCAGCACGGTCTTTCCGCTTCCGCTCTGTCCGATGATGAGGTTTGTCTTGCCGTCCTCGAACACAGCGTTGATGTCTTTCAGCACTTCTTTTCCGTCGAACGACTTATATAGATGTTGTATTTCAATCATTTTCTTTCTTCCTTACTGATAAATTCATTTTTTCCTTATGATATGTCCGTCGCGTTTCCGTGTCCCGTGCCGGGCCTTGCGCAGCAGTCTGTACCGGTTAAGACAGCATCTGTGTGAGGAAAACGTCGGAGAACAGAATGAGCACGCTCGAGCTCACCACGGCGTCGGTGCTCGCTTTGCCCACTTCTACCGAGCCGCCCTCGACCGTATAGCCGAAATATGAGGACACGCTCGAAATGATGAACGCGAAGAACAGGCTTTTTATGATACTCATCCACACGAACCACGGGTTGAACGAATGTTGCAGTCCGAGCGTCAGGTCGTCCGGAGGCAGTATGTGTCCGATGTATGCCGTGCCGTAGGCTCCCAGTATTCCGGTGGTGGATGAGAAGATTACGAGGAACGGCATGATGGTTACCAGTGCCAGTATTTTCGGCAGAATGAGATAGTTGGCTGAGTTCACACCCATTATCTCCAGGGCGTCTATCTGCTGCGTCACGCGCATGGTGCCGAGCTCCGAGGCTATGTTCGACCCCACCTTTCCGGCGAGGATGAGACACATTATTGACGATGAGAACTCGAGCAGCAGTATCTCACGCGTGGTGTAACCCGACACCCACCGCGGCATCCACGGGCTCTGTATGTTGAGCTTCATCTGAATGCAAATCACGGCTCCGATGAAAAATGAGATGAGCAGCACGATGCCGATGGAGTTTACGCCGAGCGACGACATTTCCTTGATGTATTGTTTGAGAAACATGCGCATACGTTCCGGACGCGAGAACGAACGGCCCATCAGCATCAGATAGCGTCCGAGGGTGTTTAAATATTTTGTAATCAACATATTCTGATTTTTTGATATGCCTGTGTGTCTATGGGTGCAAAAGTAGTAATAAAAGATTGAAAAACTGTCAAAAGCGTTGAAGTTTTATGTTTATTTCAGATTGACGCGCCTCCGGCGGCAGTGCGTAGGGTGGGAGAGGGGCGGATAGTCGATGATGTGTATCGAAATATAAAAAATCGGAATTTATGTAGGTAGAATGTTAAATATTTGCCGCCGCAGACGCTCAAAAATCGTTTCGTAGCGCACCGGCGACGGTTTTGCTCTGAAAATCGCGAAAATTCGGCGTTTTCGCAATGCGTTGATACACAGCCGTTTGCTAAATATGGCAATTCGCCTGTGCTCGGACGGCTTTGCGAAATATCCCATTTCGACTTCCGATATAGGCTATTTCGGCTTCCGATTAAGCCTGTTTCATGCTGCGAAATGCACCATTTCGGAGTGCGAAAAAGCCCATTTCGCAAAATCATCCTCCGTCGGGCGGTCTGCGTTTTGCTCCGGACGGGCCGATATTGGCGTTTTCATCGTCTGCCGTTTCTCTGGATTGAGAAAAATGAAATGTTAAATACCGATTCCCGAAAGTAAATGTATGTTAACACAATGGCGTTTCTGGCATACCTCTCCTCTCCGTATGTTCCGTCGGTGTGATGTCTTTATGAGCTGCCGGCCACGCATTTTTGCCGGTGTGCGGAGCGCGCCGTCGCGTGCTTGTGAAAAAAGCATAAAACATGGTTTGCACGGAAAGATAAAAACATTTAACTTTGTAACCGATATAATCATTGATATGAACGAAACAGACAACAAGACAACCGCGGCGCCCGAACACAGAATGGTGCTGCGCACCGAAGGACTCGTGAAGCGCTACGGCAAGCGTACCGTGGTGAACGATGTGTCGATAAACGTGAGACAGGGAGAGATTGTCGGACTGCTCGGACCTAACGGTGCGGGCAAGACCACATCGTTCTATATGACCACCGGACTCATTGTGCCCAACGCGGGACACATATATCTCGACGATAAGGACATCACCGACTATCCCGTCTATAAGCGTGCGCGTGCCGGCGTTGGTTATCTTCCGCAGGAGGCGAGCGTGTTCCGTAAGATGAGTGTCGAGGACAACATTCTCTCGGTGCTCGAGATGACGGGCCTCTCGCGCACCCAACAGCTCGACAAGCTCGAGAGTCTCATCAGCGAGTTCCGACTCAACAAGGTGCGCAAGAACAAGGGCGACCAGCTCTCGGGAGGCGAGCGCCGACGCACGGAGATAGCGCGCTGTCTTGCCATCGACCCTAAGTTCATCATGCTCGACGAGCCTTTCGCCGGCGTCGATCCTATCGCCGTGGAGGACATACAGCACATTGTCTGGCGCCTGAAATACCGCAACATCGGTATCCTCATCACCGACCACAACGTGCACGAGACGCTCAACATCACCGACCGTGCCTATCTTCTGTTCGAAGGCAGGATATTGTTCCAGGGAGCGCCCGAGGAACTGGCGGCCAACCAGATTGTGCGCGAGAAGTATCTGAGTAACAGTTTCGAGCTGAAGAAAAAGAATTTTCAGCTCATCGACGAGGAACGTAGGACGAGGGAGAAGGCCATGTCTGACAACGAATGATGCGCTGAGATTATGAAATACATGCTTTTGTCCGACATACACGGCTCAATAGGTCGGCTCGAACGCGCCCTCGACTTTTACAGAAACGAGCACTGTGACATGCTGCTCCTGCTCGGCGACATAATCAATTACGGTCCGCGCAACCGCATACCCGACGACATCAATCCCGCGGCCATCGTCGAACGGCTCAACGCAATGAGCGGCGACATCGTGGCCGTGAGGGGAAACTGCGACTCGGATGTCGATCAGATGCTCCTCAAGTTTCCCATGATGGCCGACTATGTCGTGGTGGTGGACGGCGGCAGACGCCTCTTCCTCACGCACGGACATATATATAATGAGAACAACATGCCGCCATGCCGCCACGACGTGTTCGTGTATGGCCACACCCACTTGTGGAAACTCTGTCGCGACAACGGCGGACAGGTGATATGCAATACCGGTTCGGTGACTTTTCCCAAGGAAGACCGCGAGCCCACGTTCGCGCTCTACGACGACGGCGAGATGAGCATACGCCGGCTCGACGGAAGCGTGGTTGCGAGCCTGCGTATATGATTCCTACGTCGCGCTGGTTCTTGTCGTCAGTTCCGTGCGGCGCCTTTCCTGCGCCGCGCACCATCGTCTGTCAGCCGCTTCACAAAGTGGTAAAAAAACAAAATTTTCATTCTTATGTTAGGTTATTACATTAATAATGAGTAATTTTGCACTTTCGAAACGAAAAATAATCAATAAATAAATATAGAAAATCAAATCACAAATGAACATTTTATTTGAGAATCCCGACAAAGTGAATGGCCTTATGACCGTCACCGTCGAAGACGCAGATTTCAAAGATAATGTAGAAAAGACTTTGAAAGACTATCGTAAGAGAGCTAACTTCCCGGGCTTCCGCCCCGGCATGGTGCCGATGGGACTTATTAAGAAGCAGTTCGGACCGTCTGTAAAGATGGACACTCTTAACAAGTACGTGGGAGAACAGATTTACAACTACATAAGAGAAAACAAGATACAGATGCTCGGCGAGCCTCTGCCTTCTGAGAAGCAGGAGCCGGTTGACATCGAGAAGGACGGACCTTATACTTTCATGTTCGATATAGCTGTCGCTCCTGAGTTCAAGATCGAGCTTAACGGAGACACAAAGATAGCTTATTATGAAATCCAGGCAGACGACAAACTCATCGACCAGCAGGTTGATATGTTCGCCAGCCAGCTGGGAAGCTACGAGAAGGCTGACAGCTACGACGGTGAGCAGCGCGACATGCTGAAAGGCGATCTGCGCGAGCTCGACGCCGAAGGCAACACAAAGGAAGGCGGCATAACAGTGGAAGGCGCTGTCATGATGCCTGAATACATCAAGGTGGACGACCAGAAGAAACTGTTCGACAACGCAAAACCGGGCGACATCATCACTTTCAACCCGCGCAAGGCTTATCCGGACAACGACTCAGAGGTTGCAAACCTGCTCAAGATCAACCGCGACGCCGTTAAGGATGTTGAGGCTGACTTCAGCTATCAGGTAATCGAAATCAACCGCTTCAAGAAGGCTGATGTAAATCAGGCTCTGTTCGATCAGGTGTTCGGCAAGGACACAGTGAAGAGCGAAGAGGAATTCCGCAACAAGATTGCTGAAGGACTCAAACCGCAGCTCCAGGCCAACAGCGACTACAAGTTCATGCTCGACGTACGCAAGTATGCTGAGGACAAGGTAGGCGAGCTGACATTCCCGGACGCTCTGCTCAAGCGCATCATGCTCCTCAACAACAAGGATAAGGATGAGGAATATGTAGAGAAGAACTACGACGAGAGCATCAAGCAGCTCAAGTGGCACCTCATCAAGGAGCAGCTCGTAGCTGCCAACAATATCAAGGTTGAGGACGCCGACGTCAAGGCTGCCGCAAAAGAGGCTGCACGCATGCAGTTCGCTCAGTATGGCATGAACAATGTTCCTGAGGAATATCTCGACAACTATGCCGACGAGATGCTGAAGAAACGCGACAGCGCAGCGAATTTCGTTGACAGCGCAGTAGAGAAAAAACTTGTTGATGCATTGAAGGGAGTTGTTTCTCTCGATAAGAAAACCGTAACTCTTGATGAATTCAATGAGTTGATGAAATAAATAAATTTGAAAAAAAACTTCTTTTTTAAGAGGTTATCGACTTTTTTTCCTATCTTTGTATAGGATAATTTGCAGAAAAGAGCCGATAACCTCTTTTTCTGTATATTTATTAATCGGTTTTTTTGAATATAATAAATATATTATTGTCATAGTATGAACGATTTTAGAAAGTATGCCACAGGTCATCTTGGTATAAACGGACTGACGTTTGACGACGTCGTCAAGGCGCAGGCCGGTTATCTCAACCCATACATCCTTGAGGAGAGACAGCTCAACGTAACACAGCTCGATGTCTTCTCGCGACTGATGGCCGACCGCATCATATTCCTCGGAACGGAAATAAACGATTATACAGCCAACGTGCTCCAGGCACAGTTGCTATACCTCGACTCGGTTGACAGCTCGCTCGACATCAACATCTACATCAACTCTCCGGGCGGAAGCGTTACGGCAGGTCTCGGCATATACGACACCATGCAGTTCATCGAGAGCGACGTGGCAACGATGTGTACGGGCATGGCGGCATCGATGGCAGCCGTGCTTCTCGTGGCAGGCAAGGAAGGAAAGCGCACCGCGCTCACCCACAGCCGCGTAATGATACACCAGCCTCTCGGCGGAGTGCAGGGACAGGCCTCTGATATCGAGATCGAGGCACGCGAGATACAGAAGTTCAAGAAAGAACTCTACAACATCATCTCAGAGCACTCGCACACTCCGTTTGAGAAAGTATGGCAGGACAGCGACCGTAACTATTGGATGACGGCCGAGGAAGCCAAGGAGTATGGTATGATAGACGCTGTGATGAAACGCAAGAGCGGCGCCGACAAATAAGATGTCCGGGCCGTGCAGGCATAGCTTATGACGCGCACGGGTCCGGACTGAATAAACGAATATATCAAAAGACACAAGAAGTAGAATGCCAAAAAAAGTATGCAGCTTCTGCGGAAGAAGCGAGAAAGATGTCAAACTGCTGATAACCGGTCTCGACGGCTTTATCTGTGAGGATTGCGCCGTGTCGGCTTATCATATTGTGGAATCGACAGGCCTTCTCGACCATAACGGCACATCTTCCGCCGGCAGCGACAAGTTCAAGATAAAGAAAGTACCAAAACCGAAAGAGATAAAGGACTTTCTCGACCAGTACATCATAGGTCAGGACGCGGCCAAACGCTATCTCTCGGTTGCCGTATATAATCACTATAAACGTCTGCAACAGCCTAAGGACGACGGTGGCGTTGAGATAGAGAAGAGCAACATCATAATGGTTGGCAGCACCGGAACGGGCAAGACTCTCATGGCCCGCACCATAGCGAAGCTGCTCGATGTGCCTTTCACCATCGTCGATGCTACTGTCTTTACCGAGGCAGGCTACGTGGGCGAGGACGTGGAGAGCATCCTGAGCCGACTGTTGCAGGTGGCCGATTACGACCTGGCTGCTGCCGAGCGAGGCATTGTCTTCATCGACGAGATAGACAAGATAGCCCGCAAGAGCGACAACCCGAGCATCACACGTGATGTCAGCGGCGAGGGCGTTCAGCAGGGACTGCTCAAGCTGCTTGAGGGAACGATGGTAAACGTACCGCCAAAAGGCGGACGCAAACATCCCGACCAGGACTACATACACGTTGACACCCACAACATACTTTTCATCTGCGGCGGTGCGTTCGACGGCATCGAGCGCAAGATCGCCCAGCGCATGAACACCGGAGTGGTGGGCTTCAACACCGTGCGCAACGCTCACAAGATAGACAAGGAGAACATAATGAAATACATCCTTCCGCAAGACCTCAAGTCGTTCGGACTCATACCTGAGATCATCGGCCGTCTGCCGGTGCTCACATATCTCGATCCGCTCGACCGCACGGCGTTGCGCAGGATTCTCGTCGAGCCGAAGAACTCCATCGTGAAGCAGTATTGCAAGCTCTTCGAGATGGACGGCATAAAGCTCACCTTCGCCGACGAGGCGCTCGATTTCATTGTCGATAAGGCTGTGGAATACAAGTTGGGAGCGCGCGGACTGAGGTCGATTGTCGAGTCGATAATGACCGACGCGATGTTCGATGCTCCGTCCAAACACATTGACTCATTCGAAGTGACCCTTGACTATGCCAAGAGCCAGCTTGACAAATCGCATCTGCGCGGACCGGTGGAAGCCTGAATCCGGTCGCGCGCATTGCCGATTATCTGTTGCTTATACAACTGCCACGTAGTTCTCTACCTTTCATTCTAAACAAACTCTATGACATCTAAAGTTAATCTTAACGAAGAACTGAAGCGATATTTCGGCTTCGACAAGTTCAAAGGCGATCAGGAGGCAATCATACGCAACCTGCTCGACGGCAACGACACCTTCGTGCTCATGCCGACAGGTGGCGGAAAGAGTCTGTGCTATCAGCTGCCGTCACTCATAATGGAAGGCACGGCCATAGTAGTGTCGCCGCTCATCGCTCTTATGAAAAACCAGGTTGATGTTATCAACGGACTGAGTGAGGAAAGCGGAGTGGCTCATTATCTGAACTCGTCGCTCAACAAGGCCGCCATACAACAGGTGATGGACGACGTGCACGCCGGCAGGACCAAACTGCTCTATGTGGCGCCGGAATCGCTCAACAAAGAGGATAATCTCGAATTTTTCAAATCATTCAAGATTTCGTTCTACGCCATAGACGAGGCGCACTGCATCTCGGAGTGGGGACACGATTTCCGTCCTGAGTACCGTAACATACGGCCTACGATAAACAAGATAGGCGCGGCGCCGGTCATAGCGCTCACCGCCACCGCCACCGACAAGGTGAGGACAGACATAAAGAAGAGTCTGGGCATACTGAACGCACGCGAGTTCAAGAGCTCGTTCAACCGTCCAAACCTCTATTACGAGGTAAGACAGAAGACCAAGGACATAGACAAACAGATAATAAAATTCATAAAGCACAATGCCGGAAAGAGCGGCATAGTGTATTGCATATCGCGTAAGAAGGTGGAGGAGCTTGCCGCCGTGTTGCAGGCAAACGACATAAAGGCGGCGCCTTATCACGCAGGTCTCGACTCCGCCACACGCTCGCAGACGCAGGACGACTTCCTCATGGAGCGCATTGACGTCATTGTCGCCACCATAGCTTTCGGCATGGGAATAGACAAACCCGACGTGCGCTTCGTCATACATTATGATATTCCAAAGAGCCTTGAGGGCTATTACCAGGAGACAGGACGCGCCGGACGCGACGGAGGCGAGGGCATCTGCATCGCTTTCTACGCCTATCAGGACCTGCAGAAGCTCGAGAAGTTCATGGAGGGAAAGCCTGTCGCCGAGCAGGATATAGGCAAACAGCTGCTCCAGGAGACGGCAGCCTATGCCGAGTCGTGCGTATGCCGCCGCAAGCTGCTGCTGCATTACTTCGGCGAGGAGTATCATCAGGAGAACTGCGGCAACTGCGACAACTGTCTGCATCCCAAGGAGAAGCGCGAGGGCAAGGACGCTCTGCTCATCATACTCAAGGCTGTTGTGGCCATAAAGGAGGCGTTCCAGCAGCCATATCTCATTGATTTTGTGAAAGGACGCTCCACCGACGAGATTGTCTCTCACAAGCACGACCAGCTCGAGGAGTTCGGTTCGGGCGAGGACGAAGACCCGAAGATATGGAACCCCGTGATACGTCAGGCGCTCATTGCCGGCTATCTGGACAAGGAGGTGGAGAACTATGGAGTGCTGAAGATAACTCCGGCGGGACGCAAGTTCATAAAGAATCCTACTTCGTTCATGATTGTCGAGGACAACGATTTCAGCGAACAATACGAGGAGGAGGGCGGCGACCGCTCGGGCGCGGCGCTCGATCCGGAGCTCTACTCCATGCTGAAGGATCTGCGCAAGAAGGTGGCAAAGAAGCAGGGGCTGCCCGGATACGTCATCTTCCAGGACGTATCGCTCGAGCAGATGGCCACCATGTACCCCATCACCATAGAGGAATTGCAGAACATACAGGGCGTGGGCATAGGCAAGGCCAAGCGCTACGGACGCGAGTTCTGCGAACTGATAAAGCGCCACTGTGAGGAGAACGACATTGAGCGGCCCGAGGAGCTGCGCGTGCGCACCGTGGCGAAGAAGCCCATGCTGAAGGTGAAGATAATACAGAGCATAGATCGCCAGATACCGCTCGACGACATAGCGTCGGCGCAGGGACTCGAGTTTGAGGAACTGCTCGACGAGATCGAGGCAATAGTTTACAGCGGCACGAAACTCAACATCGACTATTTCCTCGACGACGTGATGGATGCCGACCACATAGACGACATATACGAGTATTTCCGCGAAAGCGAGACGGGAGACATAGAGACGGCTCTCGAGGAGCTGGGCGACGACAGCACGGAGAACGACATACGCCTGGTGCGCATAAAGTTCCTGTCTGAGATGGGCAACTGATGCCCTGTTGTACCGGCTGTAAAAATATGATACGTGTGCGGACCGTATGCCTTTGTGCGTGCGGTCCGCACATTTTTTTGCGGTCATGTGCCGAAAGTCTGCCACGCTGCTGTTTGTCGTCGTCCGCCGTGCAGCCTCGCGATATGGGTTGAAACCACTGTATGTGAACTATTGTTAATTGTGTTAAATCGTCCCGCTCAACTCGTCATGGAGCCCTGTTTTCTGAAAAATTTTATTCTTGGGTGCAAATATCGCGAATATGAGCGTGCAGTTTTAATGCGCTGGATATCTGTGTGTTATGTGCGATTGCGCGCATAACGTGCAATAATAAAAACCGGATTGCGTTGCGAAATGCCCCATTTCGGACTGCGATATGGGGCATTTCGGGTGCTGATATGCACCATTTCATCATCCGAAATGGTGCATATTGAATCGCGAAATGGGCTTTTTCGCACCGCCGCATTGTTTTTTCCGTGTCGCAACCCGGTCATTTCTATGTTTCCGAAGGCTGAAAACGGCCTTTTCGGAGTTTCTTCATTTCTATTTCGTAAATGTTAATTGTCAAAAAAAAAGTCAAGAAAATTTGCCCCGTTTCCGTCCCTTTCCGGCCTTTTTCTCGGCTTTGCGTGCTGTCTGCCGAGGGATACGCGGAAGTCCGTTTTCGTGGCGGTCTGACCGGGCTCTCGTCCGGAGCTGTCGCGGTGCGCGGCAGAGTCGTTCCGCCGTTCCCGGCTTCTTGTTTTCTGACCTTACGCCGGCGGGATTTAATGACATCTTTTAAGCCCTTTTTCCTGTCGCGGGGTCGTGCCATAGTGAACGGTTTAGGGTGTCGGCGTCTGCCGATTTCGGATAAATAGTGTTAATGTATTAATGAAAAGCCCGCCGTGTTACGTTCAATGTGAAAAATTTATGCTAAATTTGCACGCAATAAATTTTTAATGTATTATATGTCATCATTTGTTGCAGATAAAATTGTAATGGACGGTCTGACCTTCGATGACGTCCTTCTTATTCCGGCTTATTCCGAGGTATTACCTAAGATGGTAGATTTGAAAACCCGTTTCTCACGTAACATCACTCTGAACGTGCCGTTTGTGACTGCTGCCATGGACACAGTCACCGAATCGGCTATGGCAATCGCCATTGCGCGTGAAGGAGGTATAGGTGTCATACACAAGAACATGTCTATAGAGGAACAGGCCCGTCAGGTAGCCATCGTAAAGCGTGCCGAGAACGGAATGATATACGATCCGGTAACCATCCGCCGCGGAAGCACGGTGCAGGATGCTCTCGACATAATGGCCGAGTATCACATCGGCGGAATACCTGTCGTAGATGATGAAAAGCATCTTGTGGGTATAGTTACCAACCGCGACTTGCGCTTCGAACGCCATCTTGACAAACTCATTGACGAGGTGATGACTTCTGAGAACCTTGTCACCACTCATTTGCAGACTGACCTCAGCGCTGCAGCACAGATATTACAGGAAAACAAGATTGAGAAACTGCCGGTTGTCGATAAGGACAATCACCTGGTGGGACTCATCACATACAAGGACATAACAAAGGCCAAGGACAAACCGATGGCATGCAAGGACGACAAAGGACGTCTGCGCGTGGCTGCCGGAGTAGGCGTGACGGTGGATACGCTCGACCGTATGCAGGCTCTTGTTGAGGCCGGTGCCGACGCCATCGTTATCGATACCGCTCACGGACATTCAAAATATGTCATCGAGAAACTCGTTGAGGCCAAGGGCGCGTTCCCGAATGTCGATATAGTAGTGGGCAACGTAGCTACAGGCGCGGCAGCAAAGATGTTGGTTGACAATGGCGCCGACGCCATCAAGGTGGGCATCGGACCGGGTTCTATCTGCACCACACGTGTCGTTGCCGGTGTAGGTGTGCCGCAGCTCAGTGCCATCTATGATGTATATACAGCCCTCAAGGGCACAGGCGTTCCGTTGATCGCCGACGGCGGACTCCGCTATTCGGGCGATGTTGTCAAGGCTCTTGCAGCAGGTGGAACATGCGTCATGATCGGTTCGCTTGTAGCAGGTACAGAGGAGAGCCCGGGCGACACAATCATCTTCAACGGACGTAAGTTCAAGAGCTATCGCGGTATGGGATCGCTCGAGGCTATGGAGAACGGCTCAAAGGACCGCTACTTCCAGGCCGGCACAAAGAACGTGAAGAAACTCGTTCCGGAGGGAATAGCAGGACGCGTGCCTTACAAAGGAACTGTTCAGGAGGTGATCTATCAGCTCGTAGGTGGTCTGCGCTCAGGCATGGGCTACTGCGGTGCTCACGACATAGAGGAACTGCACGGTGCACGCTTCACACGCATCACCAACGCCGGTGTGCTTGAAAGCCATCCTCACGACATCATGATCACAAGTGAGGCTCCTAATTATTCACGTCCTGAATAATGGGAAGGCACTGACGATATTTTTGTAAAAACAGAAACCTATAATGAAATTAAGTGTACTGATGTTTGCAATGCTTCTTTGCGGAAGCATTGCAAATGCTCAGAACGACCCGGTGGTGATGACCATAAACGGCCATCCCGTGACACGTTCTGAGTTTGAATATTCTTACAATAAGAACAACTCTGAGACAGTGGTCGATAAGAAAAGCGTTGACGAGTATGTCGATCTTTTCATCAACTATAAACTGAAGGTGCAGGCAGCAATGGATGCCGGCATAGACACCACAAAGAGTTTCAGGTCTGAATTCCTGCTCTACCGCAATCAGCAGATACGCCCGTCGTTCATCAACAACACCGACATAGAGAACGAGGCTTGGAAAATTTACAAGGCTACGCAGACTCGTGTCGACTCACTCGGCGGACTTGTGAGACCGGCGCACATTCTCGTGGGGCTCAGACAGAATGCTCCGGCCGACGCTCAGGCAAAGGCCAAGGAACGCATAGACTCCATATACAACGCGCTGCAGGGTGGTGCCGACTTTGCCGAACTGGCACGCAAATGCTCTGACGACCGTCGTTCTGCCGTAGAGGGCGGACTACTGCCGTGGCTGCAGAAGGGTCAGACGCTCAAGGAGTTTGAGGATGTCATCTTCTCATTGAAGAAGGGTGAGATGAGCAAGCCGTTCCTCTCGCCGGCAGGCTATCACATAGTGCTGCTCGAGGACAAGAGCAAGTTCTTCCCCTACGACTCCATTCACGCCGACATACTGCGCTTCATCGACCAGCGCGGAGTGCGCGAGCGCATCATAACGCAGAACATCGACTCAATAGCCAAGGCCTCTGTGCCGCAGATGACTCCTGATGATGTGCTCGACAAGAGAGCCGAAGAGATGGAGGCTTCGGACCCAGACCTGAAGAACCTCATACGCGAATATCACGACGGTCTGCTGCTCTACGAGATAAGCAACCGCACTGTATGGGAGAAGGCTGCCACCGACGAGAAGGGACTCGAGCGCATGTTCAAGAAGAACAAGAAGAAATATCGCTGGGACTCACCCAGATATAAAGGTATTGCTTACTACGTGAAAGACGAGGCCGACGTGCAGGCCGTGAAGGACGTTTTGAAAAAAGTGGACTTCAAAGACTGGGCCGACACTCTGCGCCATGCCTTCAACGACAGCACCATACGCATAAAGGTGGTGAAAGGTATATTCAAGAAAGGCGACAACGCGCTGATAGATAAGGTTGTGTTCGGAAAGGACTCGGTTGTCACTCCGCCCGCCGAATATCCCATACCTGCCGTTTATGGCAAGCTGCTCAAGTCGCCTAAGTCGTACGAGGATGTGCGCGAGCTTGTGGTGACCGACTATCAGGAACAGCTCGAAGAGCAGTGGGTGGCTGATCTGAGAAAGAAATATGCAGTCACGGTGGACAAGAGCGTGCTCGCCACGGTGAACAAGCATTGAAGGTCTTTTGCCGATTTTAAACTAAACAGAATATAATGAGAAAAGTGATTAACATCTATACCGGTTTGCTGGCTTTGGTGTTCCTGTCCGGCTTGAGCGTCACCGCACGTACTCAGGCCGCGCGTGGGGGCTCCGACAGCGACTCCGTGGCAACGGCTCAGAAAACCGAGATACCGGAAAGCAGCATTGCCGATGAGGTGATATGGATTGTGGGCGACGAACCCATCCTGAAGTCTGATGTCGAGATGATGCGCCTGCAGGGCGAGGCCGAAGGCATCAAATGGCGCGGCAATCCCGATTGTGCCATACCTGAGCAGCTCGCTGTGCAGAAACTGTTTCTGCATCAGGCGGAACTCGACTCTATAGAGGTGTCGGAGTCGGACGTGGCAAGAGCCATCGACGAGCAGATAAACCGCTGGATTCAGGTGGCAGGTTCGCGCGAGAAACTGGAGGAATACCGCAAGGAGTCTGTGTCGCAGATGCGACAGGAACTGCATGATGAGTTCAAGAACAGTCAGCTCATCAGCATGATGAAAAAGAAACTTGTGGAAGACATCACCGTGACTCCGGCCGATGTGCGCCGCTATTTCCGTGACCTGCCTGAAGACAGTCTGCCACTCGTGCCGACAGAGGTAGAGGTGGAAATCATTACAAAACAGCCTAAGGTATCGCAGGAGGAAATCAACCGTGTGAAGAACGATCTGCGTTCATACACCGAACGAATAATGAGCGGAGAGACTACTTTCGCAACGCTCGCACGTCTTTATTCTGAAGATCCTGGCTCTGCACGACAAGGTGGAGAGATGGATTACGTGGGACGTGGTTACCTCGATCCGGCGTTCGCCAACGTGGCGTTCAACCTTACCGATCCTAAGAAAATATCCAAGATTGTTGAGTCTGAGTATGGTTATCACATCATTCAGCTCATCGATAAGCGAGGCGACAAGATAAAGGTGCGCCACATCCTGCGCAGACCTAAGGTGTCACAGGAGGCCATAGACGAGATGACTCACAAGCTCGACTCGTTGTCTGGAGAGATCCGCGACGGCAAATACACGTTCGAGGAAGCTGCGACTTATGTGTCAGACGATAAGGACACACGCAACAACCACGGTGTCATGTCATACATTTCGGCTGAGGGCCGCACCTCGCGTTTCCGCATGCAGGACCTGCCGACAGAGGTTGCACGTGAGGTTGAGAAGCTGAAGGTGGGCGAGATATCAAACGCTTTCGAGATGCTCAACAATCAAGGTAAGACCGTGTGTGCCATCATTAAGCTCAAGAGCCGCACCGAAGCTCATCGCGCTACAATCACCGAGGACTATCAGGTGATGAAGAATGTGGTGCTGCAGAAGGAACGAGACAAGTTCCTGCACGATTGGGTCGTGGATAAGATAAAGAAAACATACGTCAGAATGAACGACAAATATAAGAACTGCGATTTCGAATACGAAGGTTGGGTCAGATGACGCATAATAACATAAAAATCCGATTACAGGGCGGGCATAGAATCATCATGATGTTGGTTCTATGCCTGTTTGGACTATGCCTTATCGCTTCTTCGCTCAGATTGCCAGCACCTAAGAAGCCGGCTAAGGACGACAGGGTGTATCTGGTGCACGCCGACGAACTGAAGTATGATGCCTACGGACTGAATCCTATGGCGCAGATAGCCAAGGGCAAGGTGCATTTCAGACACAACGGAGCAAATCTCTGGTGCGACAGCGCGTACTTTTTCCAGGAAGATAATGCCATGAAGGCTTTCGGACATGTGAGGTTCAAACAGGGTGATACGCTCTCGCTGACGTGCGACTACGCCGAGTACGACGGCGTGGAGCAGATGATGCTGGCGCGTCGCAATGTGGTGATGAAACATCGTGGACGCACTCTTTATACCGACAGTCTTAATTATGACCGCCTTTACAGTTACGCTTACTTCTTCGAAGGCGGCGAGCTGATTGACGGAAAAGATAAGCTTGTGGCCGACTGGGGTGAGTATAACACTGCGACAAGGGAGGCAGCGTTCTTCTACAACGTGAAGATGCTCAGCGACAAACAAGTCATCCTGACCGACTCTTTGTTCTATGATACCGGCAAGTCTATGGCCCATGTGACCGGTCCTTCGCGCATAACGTCTAACGGAAGCATAATTAAGACCGAGAATGCATACCTCAACACCAAGACCGACCAGTCGCAACTGTACGGACGTTCGACCATAATCGATAAGGAGAAAACCATTGTCGGCGACAGTCTTTTCCACAACAATGACACTGGAATAAACGAGGGTTTCGGCAATGTGATATATATCGATACGCTCAATAAGAACGAACTGAGGTGCAATAGGTTGTTCTACAATGAGAAGACAGGCTATGGCTATGCCACTGACAGCGTGTTGCTGAAGGACTTCTCGCGCCAACCCGACACGCTGTATATGCACTCCGACTCTTTGAAACTCTATACATATAATATAGATACAGACTCTGTCTATCGCAAGGTGCATGGTTTCAGTAAGGTGAAAGTATATCGCACGGATGTCCAGGCGGTGTGCGACTCACTCGTGTTCAATTCGCTCGATTCGTGTCTTACGATGTATCGCGATCCGATAGTGTGGAACGACAACCGTCAGTTACTCGGTGAGAAGATAGAGGTTTATATGAACGACAGCACCGTAAGGCTCGCGCGGGTTATCGGTCAGGCGTTGTCGGTGGAGCTCATTGATAAGGAAGAACACTACAATCAGGTGTCGTCGCGGCTCATGGATGCCTATTTCACCGACGGTGCGCTGCGTCGTCTCGTATCAACAGGCAACGTCAAGTCTGTTTATTACATCTCCGACGACAAGGATAGTACGCTTACCAATCTCAATTACATAGAGACCGACACCATGCGTCTGTTCATGTCGCCCACCCGTCAGCTCGAGAAAATATGGGCACCAAAGGCTGTCGGCACTATTTATCCTATGACGCAGATACCGCCCGAGCGCTACAAGCTGCCGGAATTTGCGTGGTTCGACAAACTGCGTCCGACCGGTCCTGCCGATGTTTTCAACTGGCGCGGAAAGAGTGAGGATCAGAAACTCAAGATAGTGGAACGTCAGGCAGCGCCTATTCAGCGCCTGCGCAGTAGGGGAGGAGGACTTCAGCGATGATGTTTTTCCGCAATATTCGTCCGCGACGTTTCAATCACACCTTTATATATATAGACGAACGGCGTGAGATGCTGCGCGACATAGAGCGCCGTGCAGCAGAGGAATTGTCTTCGGAAGAAGACGGCAAAGCCGTCGGAAAGCACGTAACCGTGCGACCCTATGCCGGCGACCGTGACACAAGGCGCAGCGGACAATACCGCCGCCAGTCGCTTTCCGGACTCGTACTCCTGCTGCTGTTTATTGTAATATTGTTTATTGCGTTGATCAGTATATTCATAAACTTCTGATATGAGTGATATCATACAATTATTGCCCGATTCTGTCGCCAATCAGATTGCGGCCGGCGAAGTGATACAAAGACCTGCAAGCGTTGTGAAAGAGCTTGTGGAAAACTCAATCGACGCCGGCGCCACGCACATCAGTGTGCTTGTGGTTGACTCGGGACGTACGTCCATACAGGTGATCGACGACGGCAAGGGTATGTCTGAGACCGACGCGCGCATGTCTTTCGAACGCCATGCCACGTCGAAGATACGCAATGCTTCAGACCTTTTCTCGCTTCACACCATGGGATTCCGTGGTGAGGCACTGGCTTCCATCGCCGCCGTGGCGCATATCGAACTGAAGACCCGCAGGCCGGAGGATGAGATAGGTACGCATCTGTCGGTGTCGGGCTCGCGCTTCGACGACCAGCAGCCGTGCTCTTGTCCGGTGGGAAGCAATTTCATGGTTGACAATCTTTTCTATAACGTTCCGGCGCGCCGTAAGTTCCTGAAGTCCAACTCCACGGAGCTGAACAACATCATCACGGCTTTCGAGCGCATAGTGCTCGTCAATCCGTCGGTGACGTTCTCGCTCCACAGCAACGGCAACGAACTGTTCAATCTCAAGAACGGTGGACTGCGCCAGCGCATTGTCGATGTGTTCGGAAAGAAGATAAACCAGACTCTTCTGCCCGTCGATGTAGATACTACGCTGTGTAAAATTCATGGTTTTGTGGGCAAACCGGAGTCGGCGCGCAAGAAGGGTGTCCATCAGTTCTTCTTCGTCAACGGCCGGTATATGAAACATCCGTATTTCCACAAGGCTGTCATGTCGGCGTTCGAGCGGCTTGTTCCGGTGGGCGAACAGGTGCCTTATTTCCTATATTTCGATGTGCCTGCTGAAAATATCGACGTGAACATCCACCCGACTAAGACCGAGATAAAGTTCGACAACGAGCAGGCCATCTGGCAGATACTGTCCGCCGCGGTGAAAGACTGCGTGGGAATGTTCAATGATGTCACCGCAATCGACTTCGATACCCAGGACCGTCCCGACATTCCGGTGTTCGATGACGGTGGCGACCTGCCCATGCCTAAGGTGCAGTACAATCCGTCTTACAACCCGTTTGAGGAAATGTCGTCACCTCGCAAGTCGAGTGCTCCGGCAGGATGGGAACAGCTTTACGAAGGTCTGAAGCCCGCTGATGACGATGTTGCGCCGGGACTGTTCGACGAAGAGCCGAAGGCTGACGAGCCTGTTCAGTCTGCCGAGCATAACGAGATAGCCGAGAAGTCACCCGCACATTATCAATATAAGGGACGCTATATCATGACAGCGGTCAAGTCGGGACTGATGATCATCGACCAGCACAGGGCACACGTGCGCATACTTTTCGAGAAATATCTGTCGCTGCTGCACGACAACAAGTCGTTCCCGCAGAAAGTTTTGTTCCCTGAAGTGGTGCATTTCTCTGTGTCAGAGGAACTTGTCCTGCGCAAGATAATGCCTCAGATGAGCTCGCTCGGATTCGAACTGACCGACCTTGGAGGCTCGTCCTATGCCATAAACGCCGTGCCGTCGGGCATCGACGGCCTCAATTACGTCAATCTGGTGCGCGACATGGTGGGCTCGGCATCCGAATGTCCTGCCGGCGATATCGACGAAGTGAGCCGTACACTTGCGGCAGGTCTTGCAGACAACGCGGCGGTGGTTTACGGTCAGGTGTTAAGCAATGAGGAGATGGAGAACATCATCAACGCCCTCTTTGTCTGCTCAAATTTCAATTATACACCCGACGGAAAGAAAATATTGTGCATATTGAAGGAAACTGAAATTGAACATCTGTTCTCGTAAATATTGCGTTGATTTATGCAATTTTGATTGATTTAAGCTTTTTTTTTGATACAAAACACAATATTTTTCTGCTAAAAAGTGTTGCTATATGAATTTTATTGCTAACTTTGTGCACATAACGAATGCCTTAGGCCTCCGTTTGTATGATATTTTTTATTTAATTAAATATAGGTTATGAAAAAATTATTGATTGTTTTGGCTTTTGCCGGCGTCTCTATGGCATCAATCGCTCAGGACGCTGACCCTGTGCTCAAGCACAGTGTTGCTACAAACTCATTCTGGAGCAATTGGTTTATCCAGGGTGGTGCTCAGTGGTCTGCCTTCTATACATCAGCAGAACACGGACAAGGTCTTTCAAGAAGTCCTTTCAAGAGCTTCCGTTCAAATCCGCAGGCTTCAATAGCCATCGGTAAGTGGTTCACACCGGGTATCGGTCTCCGTACAAAGGTTTCAGGTATTTGGGGTAAGGCTATGGACGAGAGCTTCAAGTACTGGAACGCACAGGAGCAGGTGCTCTTCAATCTGAGCAACATGCTCTGTGGCTACAATCCTGATCGTGTTTGGAACGTTGTTCCTTTCGCAGGTGCAGGTTTCGCTCGTAACTGCAGCGCCAACACTTATGCAATGGCTCTGAGCGTAGGTCTCTTGAACCAGTTCTATGTAAGCCGCAAGGTTGCCATCAACCTCGAACTTGGATGGAACCGTTACGAGAACGACTTCATGAGCTCTCCGATGGTTAACAATGGTGACCGCGGTTGGGATAGCCACGACAACAGCCTCTATGCTGAAGTTGGTCTGACCGTAAACCTCGGCAAGGCTACATGGAATAAAGTTCCTGATGTTGACGCTATCAAGGCTCTCTCACAGGCTCAGATCGATGCTCTTAACGCACAGCTCAACGATGCTAACGCTGAGAACGCTCGCCTGAAGAAGCTGCTTGCAGAGAAGAAGAACGAGACACCGAAGGCTGTTAAGGAATTCATCAACACACCGGTATCTGTATTCTTCAACATCAACAAGTATAAGATTGCTTCTAAGAAGGATCTCGTAAATGTTGAGGCTCTTGCTAAGTACGCTAAAGAGAATGGTGCAAGCCTCCTCGTTACAGGTTATGCTGATAGCGCAACTGGTAAACCAGACTACAACCAGTGGCTGTCTGAGAAACGTGCTGAGACCGTTGCTAACGAACTCGTTAAGATGGGTATGAGCCGTGACAACATCTCTACCGCTGCTAAGGGTGGTGTAAACGATCTGTCACCGATCTCTTACAACCGTCGTGCAACTGTTCAGGTTAAGGACTAATAATTGCTTGACAAATAGAAAAAGGAGACATACTTTCGGGTATGTCTCTTTTTTTGTGTCTTGTAGTCTGATGATTATCGTCCTGCAGCGTGGTGCCTGAAGAAGCGCGGATTTATCGTGACTATCTGTGTGGAAAGGCTCTTTGCGTGCATGGCGGCGCTGTGTTTACCGGCGTGATGGCGCACATATGACGTATAATCGGCATGAGTCCGATGCGTGATTATATAAACACCATGTGACTGTTATTTATGTTTATGACCTAGATATCAGGTATTCCGATTTATGGCACGGGCCTTATGGCGTTGCTGTACCGGCCGTTTTATGGTTCGGTGTTTATTATATAGATGCATGATACAGACCGTTCCAAGTCCGTTATATATTGTTTCCGTGTCTGATATAGTCCGGTTCATGAAATGATACCGTCTTTCTATGGCTTTATGATTGACTTTTTTCAGAGCGTTTGCGTGCTTTATCAGAGGCAGATATAAAATCTGTCAGCAACAGATATAAACCTTGTCAAAGGCGGATATAAACCTACCGGCAGCATGTATGAACCCTATCATCAGCATATATAAACCTTGTCAGCCGAAGAAATAAATCTGTTCCCTGTTCCGTCATACCGCGATTTTCCGGACACATAAATCCATTTTGCGCTATGCAAAGCCGTGACATTTCAATTTTTCTTTGTGTTTATATTGCGTGATGACGCTCCGCCTGCGTCAGATTAATCTTTTATTTGTTCGTAAAATCCCCGTAAACCGTCGGAACGTAAGGTGATAAAACCGTCAAAAACATGATTTTTTTGAAAATATTGCTTTTAAAATTTGGTGGATTAAAATAAAAGCGATACCTTTGCAATCGCTTACGAAAAGCAAGGGCGTTTAGCTCAGCTGGTTTAGAGCATCTGCCTTACAAGCAGAGGGTCGGCGGTTCGAATCCGTCAACGCCCACAGGGGTGTTTCCTTGTAGTCTTTCGGGACTGCAGGGATTTTTTTTTGCCCATAGGTTTCGTGTATTGCCGCGGTGGATACTGAGCGTATTCAAAGCCGGTGTGAGCAATCGACGAAACCGTAATTCATAATGTCCCGTTCTTTTGTGCGCAACAATGTCGCTCGTCGTGCGTAACGGGCTTTCCTTTTGTTCTGAGAGCCTTTTATCATAGTCGCTGACACGTCTCCATAATGTCCAAAACAGCCTCTTCTGACGTATTTAATTCATCTTTTCCGGAACGATACGTATTCGGTGTGGCTTGGTTTTATTGATGACATGCCATCGCATAGCGTAATGTTTCCGGCTCATCAGACAAATATTTCCACACAACGCGTGCGTTGTCTGCCCCGTGACAGTCGGATATTCATATAGTGATAAATTGAAATTGCCGCAGCCGATAAATCATCTCCGCCAGACCGAAACACGGTTTTTATGCTTCCCCTCATGCCTGATATCAGTGTTTTTCCTGAAAAACCGACTGACGAACTTACAATTTTCTTGACTAAATTTTGACAAAATATTTTCGCAAAAGAGGTGTAAAGGAATGTTAAAACCGATATAATAAAGGCTGTTTCAGCCCGAATCGTCTTATGATATACCCCATATCATAGTCCGATAACATTCGTTTCGCTTTCTGATAATGCCCATTTCGCGGTGCGATAAAGCCCATTTCAGAGGGTGAAAAGCACCATTTCGCATCCCAATATAGGCCATTTCGCATGCCGAAATGGTGCATATTGCAAAACGATAAAATGCCCTTTAAACATAATTTATTGATATTCAGTGTTTTATGATAACCTCTTATATTCCGCGTATTTGCGCCCGAAGGAGAGTCATTCCGCAAATACGCGCTTATTTTTCGGGGTATATCAGAAAACTGGGAGGGAAAAAACAAAAAACGGTTACGATTTGAAAGTTGCCTGTATCGTTTCCATCTCGTCAGCAGAAAACACCGTTTGTTCGGTCGAGGAACTGCATATTCTGTTGATATCAATCTCCGTCGGTTCTCAACAGTGGACGTTTTTTATAGTTTATATGTCGCTCCGTTGCCCCATAAAACAGCGAAACCGCCTGCACGCAAACACGATGCAGGCGGTTTAGCCATTCCTTTTTTATAACCGCGTGTGGGTTTTATACAATCCCCATCCACATTGTCCGGTCAATCAATGTCATGTCTTTCTTTTGATAGGCCACACGTCCATTCTGTCCCGCGCTACTTTATCCCGCGCCCGTGCGTCATCATCTGTCAGCGCATACTGCCTGCGCCATTCCTCCGCTTGCTCAGACCTGTGGTCAGCCGAACACTCCGGTGGAGAGATAACGCTCGCCCGTGTCGGGCAGGAGAGTAACTATCGTCTTGTCGCGCAGCTCCTCGCGACGGGCAAGCTCAGCCGCTGCCCATGCCGCTGCACCCGACGATATGCCTGTGAGCAGACCTTCGCTGCGCGCCAACAGACGTGTGGTTGACATGGCGTCGTCGTTGCTCACGGTCATCACCTCGTCAACAACGCTGCTGTCATACACCGCCGGCACGAATCCCGCACCTATGCCCTGTATGGCGTGCGGTCCTGCCTTGCCGCCGCTCAACACCGGCGATGAAGCCGGTTCAACGGCCACAATGCGTACGGCGGGGTTCTTGCTCTTCAGATAACGGCCCACGCCCGATATTGTGCCGCCCGTTCCCGCGCCGGCCACGAACACATCGACGTGTCCCTCGGTGTCGTTCCATATCTCCGGACCTGTGGTCGCGAAGTGTGCCGCGGGGTTGGCCTTGTTCTCAAACTGTTGCAGGATCAGTGCGCCGTCTATGCTGTCGCGCAGACGCTCCGCCTCTTTTATGGCTCCCGTCATGCCCTCAGCCGCCGGCGTGAGCACCACCTTCGCGCCGTATGCGCTCACGAGTTGGCGGCGTTCGATGCTCATCGTCTCCGGCATTGTCAGTATGAGTCGGTAACCCCTCACGGCAGCCACGAGAGCCAGTCCCACGCCCGTGTTGCCGCTTGTCGGTTCTATTATCGTCGCTCCGGGCTTCAGTCTGCCGTCAGCCTCGGCCTGTTTAATCATCGCCAGGGCTATGCGGTCCTTTGCACTTCCGCCCGGATTGAAATACTCCAGTTTTGCTATTATCGGCCGTGCGAGCCCTTTTTCGGCTGCGAAACGGTTGAGTTCGAGAAGAGGTGTGCCCCCGATCAGGTCGGTAAGGCGTTGTGCTATTTTTTTCATATTACTACGGTTTTTGTAATGCAAGTGCTAAGATACGAAAAAAATACGATACTCCGGCCGTCTCCCTTGTTTATGTCATTTCTCTGTCTCTGCGGCTGCCTGCTTCGCCTTCTCAGCCTCCAGCTTTGCCTGCTCGGCTTTGAGAATATCGTTTCTCGACTTCGACTTTATCACGAGCCATACTCCGCAGAACACAAGTACCATGGCCACGCACTGCGATGTCTTCAGCACAGCCATGCCGGTGAGCAGACTCACGCTCACGGCTACCATCGGCTGCACGTAGTTGTATGTGCTGACAACCGTCGGGCGCAGCACTTTCTGTGCCACCATGGTGAGCAGATAGGCCACGAATGTACCGAAGAATACCACGTAGCCTGCCTCCAGCCATGCTGCCGTTGGCACGCTGTTCCAGTCGGTGGCAAGCACATGTTGCGACGAGAACGGCAGTATGAGCACCGCCGACCAGAGGAATATCCATTTGTTTATCGTGAACACGCTGTATCTCTTTATCAGTTTGTTGAAAAGCGTCAGATACAGGGCGAACGACAGCTGGGCCACTATGCAGAGTATGTCGCCCCATATGTTGCCTACCTTGGCGTTGCCCGCCGATGCGCTGGTGAGTATCAGTATCACGGCGCCGCAGCATCCTATGAGCACTCCGCATGCCTTCTTCCATGTCACGGGTTCCTTAAGGATGATGGCGGCAAGTATCAGGGCGAAGATAGGTGTCGATGTGGTTATGATGCTGGCGTTTGACGGCGACGTCATGCTCAGGCCTATTGTGAAGCAGCACTGATTGAATACGAGTGCGAAGAGACCTGCCACGAGCATCAGCAGACAGTCTTTCAGAGGCACGTGCTCCCTCTTTGCGAAGAACGAGGCAGCCCAGAACAGAATGGTGCCTCCGGCTATTCTGAACGACACCAGATCAAGTCCGTCTATGCCTCCTGCCATCGCGCTTTTGCCGACAGGCGACATAAGTCCCCATATCACACATGCTGTAAGAATACTTAAATGAGCAATCAACGGTTTTTTATTATCCATAATATGTAATTATTGTTAATTTATCGTAAAGGATGTGCAAAGGTAAGAAAAATCGGGTTAAAGGCGTATGCGTGTCGTGGAAATATGTCTGTAAATCAAAATTTAACACTCCGGAACATTGAATGTCATTAAATCCAAGTCGGTCATTAGGATTCAGTCGGTGTTTTTGCTTTATATTGAGCGCGTTTTCGGCAGTTTTTTGCAGGCATGACGGGTCATTTCAATAATGATCGAGCAAAAAGAGGCCAATGTAAAACAATAAGATGGCTGAAAGCATGAATGCACGGAATATATAAAGACACATGCGGTCTAATGACCTGTTTGGGTTCATCCGGCCGTGTGACACTCCCTTTTGTCCGGCAACATGTGCCTTCATGGTTCATCACTTTCCTGTCCCTATCCTCCGTCATGGGCCTCTTGTGGTTCCGGACACCTCAAAAAGTGTTATTTTTCGACACAAAACACGCATCCTGACGATTTATTTCTTATCTTTGTTATGGATAATGTAGCGGTAGGCCAACGGCGTTTCCATGCGCCGGGACACGCCGTGACATATCCCCGGACAATTTGTTTCAACCATCGCCGGCACAGATGCTCCGGCACCGTCGTGGCAGGATGCCGGCCACAAAAACACTACGAAGATGAAATACGCCGATTACATTGAACAGATAGAGATTGACTCGCTGTGGAGCGGAAAGCACCACATCGTGTGGAATCTCGACCGCCAGGTGAACATACTAAGCGGCATTAACGGAGTGGGAAAGAGTACCATACTCAACAAGGTGGTGCGCGGGCTTGCCGCGGGAGGCGAGTTCCCCAACCACATGCTCAAGGGCGTGAAAATAAAGGTGGTGCCCGAGGATGCCAGATGGATACGCTACGACATCATCAGGTCTGTGGACCGGCCGCTGCTCAACGTCGAGGCGCTGAGCAAGCTCAACGCGAGCATCACGTCGCTCACCACCGAACTCGACGTGCAGCTCTACCAGTTGCAGCGCAAGTATCTCGACTATCAGGTGAACATAGGCAACCGTATGATTGCCGTTCTGCAGAGCGGCGATCCCGACGCGGCTGAGAAGGCGCGCGAGATTTCGGCTCCCAAGCAACGCTTCCAGGACCTTGTTGACGATCTGTTTGCCAGCACCGGCAAGAAGATAAAGCGCACTGAGAACGAGATTCTGTTCACGCAGATAGGTGAGACGCTGGCTCCTTATCAGCTCTCGAGCGGCGAGAAACAGATGCTCGCCATACTCCTCACAGTGCTGGTGGAGGACAACCGCAGCTACGTACTGTTCATGGACGAGCCCGAGGTGAGCCTGCACATCGACTGGCAGCAGCGGCTCATCGACATCGTTCTGGAGCTGAACCCCAACGTGCAGATAATACTTGCCACACACAGCCCGGCTGTCATCATGAACGGATGGGCCGACCGTGTGACCGAAGTGACCGACATCACCATGTGACAATCTCAAAACCACGCCCCTTATGAGTAAACGACTTAAAGACAATCTTACGTCGGGATACTTCGAGGCAGCAAACCGCATGACCTCGAAGAAAGCCCGCCGGCGCATCGTGGCTTACGTAGAGAGCTACGACGACGTGTTTTTCTGGCGGTCGGTGCTGTCGCGTTTTGAGGACGACACCCGCTACTTTGAGGTGATGCTGCCCTCGCGCGTGCCACACCTTGAGCGCGGCAAGAAGGCGGCCCTGATGAGTCTGCTCAACGGTAGGGTGGGCCGCGACATGATAGCCTGCGTCGATGCCGACTACGACTATCTCATACAGCGCGCCACACCGATGTCGGAGACCATACTCAACAGTCCCTACATATTCCACACCTACGCCTATTCCATAGAGAACCTGCAGTGCTACGCGCCCTCGCTCCACGACGTGTGCGTGGCTGTTACGCTCAACGACCACGCCATATTCGACTTCGAGAACTACTTCCGCGAGTTCTCTCTCGCCATATTTCCGTTGTTCGTGTGGAGCATCTGGTTCTATCGCACAACTAAATATAGCGAGTTCACCATATCCGATTTCCTGCATGTCATAGAGATGGGACACTTCAATCCCAACGACATCGAATTGTCGCTGCGCGTCCTCAGACGCAAGGTGGCACGGCGGGTGGAGCAGTTGCAGCGCCACTATCCGTCGGCAAAACAGAGCTGGCAGGAGGTGAAGGAGGACATCAAACGCCTCGGAGTGACGCCCGACACCACATATCTGTATGTGCAGGGACACCATCTTTTCGACAAGGTGGTGGTGCCGATGCTGAAGAAGATATGCAACATACTGATACGTGAACGCGAGAATGAGATATCGCGCCAGAGCGTTCATTCCACCCAACGCCACAACGAACTGTCGTGTTATACGGGCAGTGTGGCGGATGTTGAATTGTTGCTGAAAAAGAACACGGCGTTCACCTCGTCCATACCGTGCGGACACGTCCTCGACGACATACGCCGGTTCCTTGACAATACGTCGCCCGTCACACCTCAATCACATGCCGACGATGCCGTCGGTGAGCGCACACCGGTTGCTGCCGGCACCCGTAACGACTCCTGAAAATTGACATCAGGTGTAGGGAATACACTGTTTTTAATTAACACTTTTAAGTTAAATTCTTTGCGCCCGAATCTTGTTGGCAAATCGTCCGCCACGATTTTCGGGCGCAATTTTTATACTTTCCGTCCTGCGAATGGTATGTATTGATATGGACAAAATCGTCATTCTCACAAAATAAAGCTTCTCTTATGTCCCGATAAGGTCCGTTTCATTCCCTGATGGAGCCTGTTTCGGGGTTAAAAACGGACTTTTCCAGCCCCAGAAACGGGTGCTATCGCGTGCTAATCCCGTTCGTTATGTTCTGAATTTGTCACGTAATGCTCTGGCATACAACGCTTTTCTGCGTTATTCTGTTTGCGGCGTTTTCCGCCCGTATATGCTTCATCGCCCTCCGGACACCAGATTTCGATAATACGATTTTAACATTTGCTATTTTATAGTTGCTCTATTTTACATAACTCTCATGCCCGTTTACTGTTTTTCTCATACATATTTCTTGTCATCAGGCAATCTCATTAACGGTTTTCAATGATTTGTTCTAAATGTCCGAATTTTTATATCGTATTGTAACATGAAATATTTTTATTTTCCAAATAAAATTATTACTTTTGCCCATGAATAAGATTTTATGGCCTTAAATGAGGTTGGCAGCGGGTCTGCAAAATGTTTCTTATTCACCTTATTAATATTATAAGTAGTTGAAAATCAATGTTTTACATGGCTTTCAATGCCCCGAGAGTATGTTCTGTCATCAAAATTTAGTTTAATCAGATGTCTGAAGTAGCAGACGACGAGCAATGGTTTGCAATGCGTGCCACCTATGGCCGTAACCTCATGGCGCAGAATGTTTTGAACGAGCATGGCGTACGGACGTTCATACCCATGCACTACACGCGCTCTGGCAACCATCGTCACACCGCTCCACGGTTGACACCGGTGATTCGCGATTTGATTTTTGTTATGACAAATCGCGAGACGATAGCCACACTCAAGAAAAACATGCCTTATCTTCATTACATCATGCGCGACGAGGGCATGAGACGTGAGCCTGTCATCGTACCCGAACGGCAGATGCAGCAGTTCATTGCCGTGAGCGGCACGCTCGACGAACAGCTCATGTGGTTCAGTCCCGGACAGCTTGACATGAAGTGCGGTGATGCCGTGCGCATCATCGGAGGACCGTTCGCCGGCCTCGAAGGCATACTTATGCGGGTGCCGGGCAAGCGGTCGCGCTGTGTTGTGGTGGCCGTGCAGGGCGTCATAGCTGTGGCGATGGCCACGGTGCATCCTGATATGATAGAACCGGTTGAAAAGAAGAAAGATTATTGACCGTCAGCTCATAAGACCACGAAACCGATGACACGGAAAAACAGGCAACCATTGACTTGCGTCCTTCTTTCCGGTGCTTCGGTACTGATGATGGGTGACCTCACGGCGACGGCCGACGGTGACGACACTACAGACGCGCGCCTCACCATCAATACGAGTAACATCATAGAGATAAATCCACATGGCTAATTCACGGTGCGCGCTATCGTGGGCGACATGAACCGGCTCGACATCTATCTGTACGTTAAACCACCTCAACGCCGATGCACCGCTGCCACCGTCGGGAATCATAGGTAAGGTGAAGTTCGGGACAGTGAGACTTTGAGCAGCAAATCCACGTATGTTTTTTTGTCGAAGTCAATACAGATGACCATCCTGCATGCATAAAGGTAAACAGAAATTTTTATGAACTATCTTAAGATAAAGAATTTCGGTCCTGTAGAAGAGGCCTATATAGAATTAAAACCCTTTCTTGTGCTCATTGGCGGGCAGGGAATCGGAAAGAGCACTATTGCAAAATTGGTATCCATCTTTCAGGATTATCTTTGGTATGTCAATTTATTGAATGGTACGAATATTTATGCTCCGTTTAATGATTATGGGATATATGAATATTTCAGAGACGATACGGATATAGAATATGAATGCAATAATATATGTATCACTTTCAGGAATGGAAAATTTGATATAAAAAACAATAACATATCAGATAATAATAAATTCAAGAATTATTGTGATGTACTGATTTTAAAAAAAGTAAGAGAACTCAGAGATAAATTGGATATCCCGAAAGATCAACCGATAGAACAATTCATCACAAATAATTACTTGTTCCTGAAACCCTATTGCGGTACTGCATTATATATACCGGCCGAAAGAAGTATAATTTCTACATTATTACCAGCCATGTCTAATATAATGTTGGCAAAGATACCAATACCACAATTGGTATTGCAATATATGAGCTATTTTGAGCAGGCGAGAAAAGCAAATGCCGAATACACTATACCATTCAATGAGGATATAAAATACCGCTATGGCAATTCAGAAGAAGGATTGATGATAAACGATGGCGATAAGACAAAACTGTTGCCGTTAAGCAAGTGTTCATCAGGCATACAATCATTATTACCAATGATGATGATACTCGATTATTGTATTAATGAAAATATGTACAATTCGTATGTCATAGAAGAACCGGAACAGAATCTGTTCCCCGATAATCAGTTGGCAGTATTAAGATATATTATCAGTAAGAACAATGCTTATGATAGACGTAGCATCATCACAACGCACAGCCCGTATCTGTTGTCAGGCATAAATATATCACTTTTGGCAAGTTTGGTTGCCAAAGATGCGAGATATAAGGATGAAGTATTGAAAATACTCCCCGAGGAATATCATTTGACTTCAGGTGATGTAGGTGCTTACGCTTTAGGCGGTGAGAATAATTATTGTAAGGATATCCTTAATGAGGAGACAGGAACAATAGATCAGAATTACCTCGATACAGCATCTTCTGTTATGGGAGATGAGTTCGGAAAACTGTATAAATTGTATCTGAAAACATTTGAATGATGGATATACCAGTAGCAATAAGCAATTTAAATTTATGCCGTGCATTCAAGGGACATAATCCTGATATAATGGATTGTGTCCTGCCCATAGCAGATAAAGAGTTTTTTGTGGAGGATAGTCGTGAAGTAGGATGTACAATCTATACCTGTAAAAAGATTGATGACAAATCCTGCAAAGTATCCAATTCAACAGATGAAGCTGTCATCCTTTTACCCATTGATGGAAAATTCATCATTAACCATAAGGGAGGCATAGCTGATTCAGCTTTGTTTAACACAAAAGACTTTCATTTCGTAGAGTTCAAGTCCAACGCAGAAGGCAATACCGATAATGCAGTAATGGGTACATATTCTAAGGCGATGGACCAACTTAATGAAACATTGAATATTTTTGAGAGTAAGATAAATGCTATTGATATAGATTTCAGAAAGAAAGTAAATGTTACCTGCCATATCATAGTATCCGAAACATTCCCGAGAAACAGCGCGGCAGAGCAGACAAACGCCATTGCGTTTGCCAAGCGCACCAAGGGAATACCTTTGGAATGTGATAACGAGATAGATTTTTTATGATACATAATTAATCATCTGTTGTTGGTAAACCGAGAACATAAAGCACGGTTTCATTAGGAAAATAACCACGAACAAAATAGTAAACAAAAATATAAACAATAAACATTCTTCCTCAACGAGATAAGTTTCGCAAGCAAATAAATTGCCCGATAGGGGAAAAAAGAGGAGGAATTTTAATATTAAATACAATATGAATATAGCAATTGTAGGTACAGGCTATGTCGGACTGGTGTCCGGCACATGCTTCGCAGAGATGGGAGTAAACGTGACATGCGTTGACGTGAACGAAGAGAAAATCAACTCACTGAAGAATGGTCAGGTGCCAATCTATGAGCCGGGACTCGACGAGATGGTGCTGCGCAACCACCGCGAGGGACGACTCAACTTCACCACCGACCTCACGAGTTGTCTCGACAACGTGGAAATAGTGTTCAGTGCCGTGGGCACTCCTCCCGACGAAGACGGCAGCGCCGACCTGCAGTATGTGCTTGAGGTGGCACGCGAGTTCGGTCAGAACATCAAGAAATACACTGTGCTCGTAACCAAATCCACCGTTCCTGTAGGTACGGCGAAGAAGGTGAAGGCTGTCATACGTGAGGAACTGGAAAAGCGCGGTGTCGATGTACCGTTCGATGTTGCGAGCAACCCTGAGTTCCTCAAGGAAGGTGCGGCAATCAAGGACTTCATGAGCCCCGACCGCGTGGTCGTAGGTGTGGAGTCGGAGAAGGCAAAGGAACTCATGTCAAAGCTCTACCGTCCGTTCCTGCTCAACAATTTCCGTGTGATATTCACCGACATACCTTCGGCAGAGATGATCAAGTACGCAGCCAACTCAATGCTCGCCACACGTATCAGCTTCATGAACGACATCGCAAACCTGTGCGAGCTGGTGGGTGCCGACGTCAATATGGTGCGCAAGGGCATCGGTTCCGACGCCCGCATCGGCAGCAAGTTCCTCTATCCGGGCTGCGGTTACGGTGGTTCATGCTTCCCTAAGGACGTGAAGGCACTCATCATGACAGCCGAGAAGAACGGCTACAACATGAGCGTGCTGAAAGCCGTTGAGCAGGTGAACGAGAACCAGAAGCACGTGCTTTTCAACAAACTCTCAAAATACTACGGCGGCGATCTCAAGGGAAAGACCATCGCCATGTGGGGCCTGGCATTCAAACCGGAGACCGACGATATGCGTGAGGCGACATCCCTCGTCACCATCAATCTTCTGCTCGAAGCCGGCTGCACCGTCCGCGTTTACGATCCTGTGGCAATGAATGAGTGTCGTCGCCGCATCGGTGACAAGGTTTATTACGCCACTGATATGTACGACGCCGTGCTCAACGCCGACGCCCTGCTCATGCTCACCGAGTGGAAGCAGTTCCGCCTGCCTAGCTGGGGTGTCGTGAACAAGTCGATGAAAAATCCTCTCATCATTGACGGTCGCAACATCTATGATGCAGAGGAACTCAAGCAGAACGGGTTTGAGTATTATTGCATTGGTAGATAAAGGATATCTGCTTTACTTATAAATCTAATCAAATGACATATTGTGCTTTCGTAATAAAAAGGAGTAATATTTTTAATAACGCCTATGATAAAATATCAATATGTCATTTATTTTAGAGATGCTTTATAAGTTATTTAAAATTCTCAGGAACTAATTATATCCTAAAAAAAAGAGAATACAGTTATGTCGAATATAAAAATACATATAATTGAACTTGGGCCGGTAAAGGATTGCGAATTGACACTTGCTCCGGTTATGCTGTTTACAGGAAAGTCTAATTTGGGAAAGAGTTATGTGAACTTTCTTGCTTATTACGTGTATAATTTGTTTTCTAGCCAGCGTCTTTATGATTTTATTACAAACAAGATAACTGTAGATGTTGAGAAGGCTAAAAAAATTGCATTTACAATAAAAGCAGACGATTTGCGCTTGTGGATGGAAAATGATATAAGGGCATTTTTCCAATACCTTTTAAGTTATAAAGACATACCGTGTCAGATTCAGTTTTTATTTAATAATAATGTACCTGATAAATTCGAATTTGAATATATTGAGGGCGACATTCCTGAAAAATTAAGTTCGTCGGATTATTATAGCGCTTCGCTTTCATTGAATGGTAAAAGTAAAAATATTCTGATAAGTGGTATATATAAGAAATATTTTTTACTCTATGATATGACTAGGTCGCTCGGTGAGACATTGTTAGGAAAATTAATCATCCGTTCGTTCCTCTTTCCTCCGGGACGTGCATCACTGTTGTCTGGAAATTATTCAACTCAATACAGTTCCAGTCGTTTGGGACTGTATGATATATTTCTACGTGATAATGATGAGATAAACCGTGATGCAATGAGACATCCTGATCGTGTGGACAATTTTTTCCTTTCGCATATACATAATCTGATCAATGGAAAGTTGTCAACTGACAAGGAAGGTATATATCTTGTCTTGGATAATGGTCATTCCATTCCATTGGATGCAGCTGCTTCTTCTGTGAAAGAACTGACTCCATTGCTGTTGTGGATGCAAGGAGAGTTTATAGAAAATCAGTCTGTGTGTATAGAGGAACCTGAAGCACATTTGCATCCGGAGATGCAGATAGCAGTAGCTGACCTGCTTGCTGCTTGTATAAATAAAGGAGCATATATGCAGATTACTACACATAGTGATTATTTCATGCAGCGTTTCAACCAATTGTTAAAATTAGGTTGTATGCGTGAAAAAAATAAAACTGCATTTATTGACTTTTGTAAGAAAAATTTATATAATAATAGATATTATCTTAATCGTAATAATGTCAAAGCATATTATTTTTATGCAGAGAATGGATATACCAAAATGATACATCTGGAAATTGGTGAACATGGCATTCCTATGTCAACTTTTTTCAATGCAGTTGGTGATTTGGCTGCAAAAGATGAAACTATAAATGAAGAATTTGAAAAATTAGAAGAAGGTGATAACTGTTGAAGATTTAAGGCAGATATATTGTCCTGAATATATTTCTGACGCTGATGGTGTTATGACTGTTACAGAGGAGCAGAAAACCAATCCAAAAGCACTGTCAAGAGTAACATTCAATTTCAGTGGCCACATAATTTATATAAAACAGGATATACTTGATAAAACAAAAGAAATTTACAAGAAAAATCAGGGACAAACTCTTTTTCTCAATAAAATTTGTGACGGTGTTCTGCTTTTGGATACACAAGATTCACATTATATAATATATCTTGAGATGAAGTCTGGATTCTCAGATGTTCGTAAAAAAGCCATTTTGCAGATACCTCCGTCATATGTTAAAATAAATTCGTTATTGAAGGGTTTCACGTCTTTTGATAAATCTCAGTATCAGGAAATGGGACTTATAGTAAGTTATCCTCCGAGGGAATACATAGTTTCAGACGATAATCCTAAAATAATGGCATATAAAAAGAATAGTATAATGAATGATTCTAAAGATATGATCTGTGAAAAATATTATAGTATTCTTCGTGATAGAGGTGTAGCAGAATTTAATGGACAAGATTTTTACATGAATAGATTTTGTAATATATGTTCAGAAATGTTATTTAAGAGCTTAACAGTCGTTCACCAATCTGTTTCTGATTGTTGTGTCGAAGCTGATATTAATCTAGATGATGTTCTCAAAGTATTACAGACAAAATAATAATGCGATTTTGTCAGCACAATAGATAATTGGATTTATAGAATGAAATATATTTGTACAACACGTATTATGCTTTGTTATAAAAATATAAATAAATTGAAGTTGTAATTATGTCATTCCTTGTGAAAGGAAATAAATTGATAATTTGAGGGAACAAAATGTCAGGGGAAACAAAAGGAAATCTTAAACAACAGACAAAGAAGGGATTATACTGGAGCTTTTTCAATCAGTTCGCAAATTATGGGATGCAGTTTTGTGTCGGAATTGTTATGGCACGACTGTTATCGCCGTCTGATTATGGAATAACAGCTTTACCTGCGGTGTTTATGGCTGTGGCATATATTATTCAGAATGGAGGATTAAGTGGGGCTTTAATACGTAAGACAGATTTATCTGAAAAAGATCTTTCCACAGCATTCTATTATAGCATTTCTGTTGGTATTGTTTTATATGTAGTTATGTTCTTTTCTGCAACATGGATAGCAGATTTCTATAATACACCTGTACTTGTTCCACTAATTCGTGTTACAGCATTAGGATTTCTGTGGGGACCTTTGGGAACACCACAGAATGTTATATTAAATAGAAAACTTGATTTTAAGACTCCTACAAAAATATCTATAATCTCAAGAATAGTGTCTGCTATTGTTGGTATATCAATGGCTTTTATTGGCTATGGTTTGTGGGCGTTGGTTATATCTGGGCTTTTATCGAGTTTTTTAAGCCTTCTTATGAATTGGTATGTGGTGCGTTGGATTCCTAAGACAGGTTGGTCAAAAGATTCATTTAAATATCTTTGGGATTATGGTAATAAGATGATGGCATCATCATTGTTAGATACATTATATAATAATATAGCACCGATTTTTATTGGAAAATTCTACAGTCCGACAGAACTTGGTGTCTATAATAGAGCGTTAGGATATGCAGCGATGCCTTCGCAAAATGTTACTGGAGTTATTCAAGGTGTGACATTCCCTGTATTGAGCAAGATGCAAAATGATGATGAAGCTTTGGCACATAATTATCGTAGAATGTTGAAGGCTACAGCGTTTATCATCTTCCCAATAATGATGATGCTATCAGCATTGGCTCATCCGTTAGTTATAACAATGGTTACAGCAAAATGGGAATCATGTGTTATTCTTTTGCAGATAATATGTTTCTCGTTGATGTGGTATCCTGTTCATGCAATTAATCTTAATCTGTTGCAGGTGAAAGGACGGTCTGATTTATTTCTGCGTCTTGAAATCATAAAAAAGATTGTAGGCGTATCTATTCTTGCGATAACTTTACCTCACGGCTTGATTGTTTTTTGCTGTGGAAGTGTGGTATCTTCTCTAATTGCATTGATTATAAATACATATTATACCGGTAAGCTTATAAATGTTGGATATTTCAAGCAGATGCGTGATCTTTTGCCTATCGTATTGCTCGGACTTGTCATGTTTGCTATGATACATCTGTCCAATTATCTGATATCGAATATGCTGCTTCAGATTATCTGTGGTGGCATCTTGGGTGCGATAGTATATATAGGCGGTGCCATACTATTCAAATTCAGTGAACTTGATGATGTTAAATATATGTTGAAACGTAAATAATAAATATAAATCTATCTATATGGATAACAAAATTATTACAGTTACTTCGCCATTATTACCTGATCTTGACGAGTTTAACGCCCTTCTTAAGGAGATATGGGCAAGTAAGTGGATTACAAACAACGGCTCTTTCCATAAGCAACTAGAAAAAGAACTGGCTGCATATCTGAAAGTACCATATATAAGCTTGTTTACGAATGGAACATTGCCTTTGATTACAGCCTTGCAGGCTCTCCGTATAACCGGTGAGGTTATAACAACGCCATATAGCTTCGTGGCAACGACCCACAGTCTTTGGTGGAACGGAATAAAACCGGTGTTTGTTGATATTGATCCTGCCACGGGAAATATGGATCCTGATAAGATAGAGGCTGCCATAACTCCTAAGACAACAGCAATAATGCCAGTGCACGTTTATGGAAAACCTTGCAACACAAAACGAATTAAGGAGATAGCTGATACCTATGGATTGAAGGTTATATATGATGCCGCACATGCTTTCGGTGTAGAGGTGAATGGAGAAAGCATACTTAATGCGGGAGATATGTCAACATTGAGTTTCCATGCAACAAAGGTTTATAATACTGTTGAGGGTGGTGCACTTGTCATGCACGATGCAGAGACAAAGAAACGCATAGATTATCTTAAGAACTTCGGCTTTGCCAATGAAGTGACAGTTGTAGGGCCAGGTATTAACAGTAAGATGGATGAGATACGTGCTGCGTACGGTCTGTTAAATCTTCGTCAGGTGGATGCTGCTATCGAGGCACGTCATAAGGTAGCAATAAAGTATCGTGAGGCATTGCGTGGTGTAGAAGGTATAACCTTCTTTGACGATATGCCGGGAGTAAAGCACAACTATTCTTACTTCCCTATCTTTGTTGATGCTGAGAAATATGGAATGACACGTGATGAACTCTATTTCAAGATGAAGGAGCAGAATGTCCTCGGACGCCGTTACTTCTATCCGCTTATTAGTGAGTTTTCTACTTATCGTGGACTTGAGAGTGCAAGACCGGATAATCTTCCTAATGCACATAAAATGGCAAATACTGTTATATGCTTGCCAATGCACCATGCATTGAGTGATGAGGATGTTAATAGAGTAATAGAACAGATTGTAAAATGAAGAAACAGAAAAAGATAATGCTTTTGGGTGGCCTACGCTATTTGTTGCCAGTGATAGATGCTGCACATAAGGAAGGTTATTACGTTATAACTTGTGATTATATTCCAGACAACATAGCACATAAATATTCTGATGAGTATCACAATGTTAGTATTATTGATAAAGAAGCCGTTTTGCAATTAGCACAGAAACTACAGATTGATGGAATAATATCATTTGCAGTGGATCCTGGCGTTGTGACCGCTGCATATGTACAGGAGAAAATGGGACTTCCTTCATTCGGACCGTATGAATCCGTTTGCATATTGCAGAACAAGGATCGTTTTCGTAGTTTCCTTGCTGAAAATGGTTTCAATGTTCCAAAAGCAAAAGGTTTTTCCTCTATCGAGGAGGCAATGACCGATAAATCCTGGTATGATTGGCCTGTAATAGTAAAACCAACAGACTCTGCTGGAAGTAAAGGTGTGTCGAGAGTTGATTGTTGGGAACAGTTACGTCCTGCTCTGGAATGTGCCTTTGAATATTCTCTGTCAAAAAAAATCATTGTTGAGGAATTTATTGAGAAGGAAGGATGTTCGTCAGATACAGATAGTTTCTCTGTTGATGGAAAGTTGAACTTCGTGTCGTTCTCCGCTCAGCGTTTCGATGACCAAGCACCTAATCCTTATACCCCTTCGGCTTATAGTTGGCCATCAACAATGACAGCTGAGCAGGAAGCGGAACTTACATCGGAAATACAGCGGTTGCTAAGTTTATTGAAAATGCGTACTACCATATATAATATAGAAACACGCATAGGCAAGAATGGTAAATCTTATATTATGGAAGTTTCACCTCGTGGTGGTGGAAACAGATTGGCAGAAATGTTGCGTTTCGCAACCGGTGTAGATCTGATAACAAATGCTGTCCGTGCTGCTGTTGGAGACGAAGTAGTTGGTATAGAACAGAAACCATATAAAGGACATTGGGCAGAGGTTATACTTCATTCAGAGAAAGATGGACGTTTTAAAGGCTTGGATATTAACTCGGAGTTTTATAATGAGCATGTAAAACAGGTGGATTTATGGGTCGGGTTTAATGACAAAGTATCAGCTTTCCGTGGGGCAAATGATGCAATAGGAACATTAGTACTAAGTTTTGATACGGAAGAGGAACTTATTTCTGCTTTGTCTACTCAAGATGCTTGGATGACAATACAAATAAGATGATGTGATGGATACTATTGGAGGATATTTTGAATTGGAATTACGTAAAGGTCAACATTATCATAAAGGTGCTTTATGTCTGAATACTGCTCGTAATTGTTTTGAGTATATTTTATTGGCACATAAATACGTTAAGGTTTATATTCCATATTATACATGTGATGTAATGCTACAACCTTTGCATAAACATAATGTTGATTATGAATTTTATCATATTGATAAGAATTTAGAACCTACAGAATTAAAATGTTTACATTGTAATGAAGCATTCTTATATACAAATTATTTTGGATTGAAACAAAATTATGTGGAATATCTTGCAGATATTTATAAATCACAATTAATTATTGACAATAGTCAGGCTTTTTATGCAAAATCTATTCAAGATATTGATACATTTTATTCCGCTCGTAAATTTTTTGGTGTTCCTGATGGTGCGTATCTATATACGAATTGTTTCTTAGATATCAAATTGGAGCAAGATAAATCTTATATGAGAATGCAGCATCTTTTACAACGAATTGATGAAGGTGCTGAAGCTTCTTATTCTGTATTTAGACAAAATGAGGATGTTTTAGATAATCAACCTATTAAGCTAATGTCTAACTTGACAGCAAATCTACTTCTTAATATAGATTATAAAAAGATAAAGGAGCAACGTTTACAAAATTATAAAATATTAGATGATTTTTTATCATCAAGTAATGAGATTAAGTTAAAAATTAATAATGATTGCGTTCCTATGGTTTATCCATATCTTACGAATGATTTGTCTCTTAGAAAGAAATTAATAGATAATAGAATCTTTGTGGCTAAATATTGGCCAAATGTTCAACTTTGGACAGAAGAAAACGCTATGGAACGAAAATTGGCGGATTGTATTATTCCATTACCGGTAGATCAGAGATATAATAAGAATGATATTAATATAATATTGTCAAAAATATAAATAATATGATACTTAAGAATGATAAGATTACTCTTAGAGCAATAGAAAAGTCCGACATAGAATTTATTAGAAGTATTATAAATGATCCTGTTATGGAATCGACAATTGTTGGATGGGCATATCCTTTATCAGAGAAAGACCAAGAAATATGGTTCGCAAACTTTTCAAATTCTGATAAAATAATCAGATATATAATAGAAGATAATGATGGAGAAAAAGTCGGGTTAACTGGATTGAGAGATATAGATTGGAAAAATGGAAGTATTGAAGATGGAGGAATTAGAATTATTAAATCAAGTCAATCAAAAGGACTTGGTTATGAATGTTTCAAATTAATGCAGAAATATGTTTTTGAAGAATTACGCTTGCATAGATATTCAATTTCTGCTTTTGATGACAATATTGCTTCTATAAAGTGTATAGAAAAATCAGGATTTATAAGAGAGGGCTTAAAGAGAGATGCAGTATTTAAGGGTGGAAAATATAAGAATGTAGTAACTTTTAGCATCTTATCAACAGATTATTTTAACACAGGTAATAAATAGAGTTTATATTTTATATGTTAATTATAAGAGATATAAAGATATATTATGTGTAATTTAATTAATTTGCTAATTTTCTTTTTCATATGATATGTATTTATATTGATTATGTAATTTATGCTCATTTAACTATATGTCATGTGTTAAGAGTATATTGATAATAACGTGAGTTCGACGAATTCTAAGTGTCTATAAATTTGTGACCAGCGAAAATTGTTAATATCTTTTTAGGTTAATAAATAGGATTGATTATATTTGTAAGGTTTATTATGAATATAAATGGTGAAAAAGACATAAAACAGATAATTGTCAGTATAATATGTACAGCATATAATCATGAAAAATATATTCGTGATGCATTGGAGGGATTCGTGATGCAGAAAACGAATTTTAGGTTTGAGGCAATTGTTCATGATGATGCATCAACTGATGGTACTGCAACAATAATAAGAGAGTATGCAGAGAAATATCCTGACATAATAAAACCAATATATGAGACGGAAAATCAGTATTCTAAACATGATGGATCTCTTCAGAAGATAATGAATGAGGCATGCAATGGAAAATATATTGCAATTTGTGAAGGAGATGATTATTGGACGGATCCTTATAAATTGCAAAAACAAGTGGATTTTATGGAGAAACATCCGGATTATAGTATGTGTTGGACTGACGCATGTGTTGAAGTAAATGGGATGAAAAAAGCTTATAACAGATATTCTCAAAATTGTCAATCTCCTGCAACGGATATTATAGAAAAAGGAGGTGATTTTATTCCTACTTGTTCTATACTTGTTAAGAATAATATAATGAATAATCCTGTTCTTTATACAAAAAATTATTATTG
>ULRH01010033.1_pt1 | contig 52709 bp, 66 predicted proteins | sample 1955271 | NCBI WGS metagenome assembly ULRH01 (sample SAMEA4835677, study PRJEB28245) | human gut metagenome | biome: gut microbiome; material: fecal sample | place: Denmark | collected 2008 | reverse complement strand
GGGCTATGCGCTTTGCGGTAAAAAGCAAAGGCGAGAGCCGAAGTTCGTAGTCGTACGCGAGGGGGCGTTATACGACGCCGCAAAGGCGAAGCCCGCAGACGCACCGAGATTCGCGCTACCGCCGAACAGGACACCACGGAGGGTTTCTGTTGTGGGAATGTTCGTGTAGTGGTAGTCGCAGAAAAACTGTGTAGAACCGCCTCCAACAACCGACGGCATAATCTCGCCGTATTCCCCGAAGATAACCTCTTGGACATATCCCTCTGTACGTGCTTCGTTCCCAACGTGAGAATAACCCTCGTAGTTGGTGTCATTGAACTTCGACGGGTCGGAGCATACAAACACTTTTGACAGGTTGTCGCCTCCGTTATCTGTTGTCGGGCTGATACGCACGTTGATACCGTCCGTCCACTGCCACAGATGCCCGAACGGATTTTCTATACCCCTGTATCGAGGAACGTCGAAAGTCTTTGTTATAGTGCTGTCGTCGTTGGCGGCGGTGTATGAAACCGTACCCGTGCTGTTTCCGAGTGTGTCGGTGTGTCCGCACGGTACGAACGGATAATACCCGTTGAAGTTAGACCATGTTCCGTCCCAATTCGTCACGCCTGCGCCAAGACCGCCTTGACGATAGCCCTCTGCGGTGAGTTCTGCGTTGAATGCCGCCTGTGTGTTGAGCGTAGCATATTCGACGGCGAACAGCCAATAAAGCGTTTTTTGAGCGTCATAGGTCATGCAGTTCCATTCAGCCGTTGCCGAATTGTTGCGCTTACGGGCATAGTTGCGGAAGTTTGTGCGGCTGATTTGTGTTGCCGGACGACCGAGGAATGTCCTGTACGTTCCGTCGTATTCAGCGTTGTTGTTGCCGCCCCTGTACTGCTCTGCCATATTCACGATAGAGCAGAGCTTCAGGTTTGTCCTATCAAGGACAGCCTCGTATGCCGAAATGTACATCTGCGGCACTTGATGATAGCCCGGCAGGGGCTGCTCGCTGATACGCACACGGCGTATCGTGCCGTCGGTCTCGAACTTGCGGTAATGCAGCGGTATCTCCACCATGACCTGCCCACGTGAGCCGTCCCGGACTTGCCCCGTCCAATCACGGGGGTCGAGGTATTCCACCACTTGCCCGTTGTCGTCAAGCAGACAGCCTTTCATGCGGCTTTGGATAGGTACGGACTTGTGGAGGTCTGTGTTTCCGATACGGGTGCAGGTTGGGGTCGATACGGTCGTGTCGAACTGTATGCCGTAGCTGCACTGTTCCTCGACGTAGGGGATAAGCGAGGCGAGTGCCGCCTTTTTGCTTTCCCCATCCTCGTCCAAAACCTCGCAAAGCAGGTTGAACGGGTTTGTTCCTGATACGTTCGGCAAATCGCTCAGCCGTTTGCCGTTCTCGAAAGCCTCGATGATTTCTTTCAATTTGCTTTCTTGTTCACTTGTAAATGCCATAGCTTTTAATTGTTTAAGAATTTGAAAACTGATTTACCTCCTTTCTTGATGAGCATAGCCGATGTAGCCGTGCCCATTCGCAGGTTTTTCTTCTTCTTGCGCAGGACAGAGGAAGTCCACGCCCGTATGCGCCTCGACAGGGAGAGGAACAGTGATACAATCATACCGTACCCTCCACGTAACATCCGCTTCCCCAATAGATGTCGTTCGTCGCAAGGACTTCCGTATCGGGGGCGAGTTCCACAATAGCCATCGGCGACCAGTCGTTGAACACGATGGGTGCTTCCGATAGCTGCTCGTCCTGAGTGCACCGCACGGACAGGACCGTGTCAAGCGTCGATGTGCTGAATTTCGGTCTGACATAAACCGAGAACGGTACGTCGCCCGGTAGCTTGAATCCGTTTGACAGGTCGTTGATTTTCCCGTGAGAGACGATGCGACCGCCGTTCATAAACTCACTGATGTAACCTTTCTGTGCCATATCGTTATTGTTTTAGTGGTTTGTACTTCTATCCAAATCTCAACGCCCCGGATTGGGTTAGCCGTAGGCTGCTGCTGTTCACTTTCCTTAATGCCGGAGCGACAACCTCAATAAGCAGGGTCTTGGCAAGAGCCGTGTTACAAGTCGGAATGACATGCACCGTGCTTTTCCCTGTCCCGACAATGGTTATGCGCCCGTCCGTACCTACCGTTATCGCCTTGTTATCGCTGATGAAAATCACGTTTTTCATCGCACTCGCTGGCGATAATGCAGCTTTGATGTAGTTGGGCTTCACATTCCCGACGGTCAACCGGGTAACACTTTCAACTGTCATTCCCGTAGGTACAAGCCGACCGAGCGTCAAAAGGACATTATCGGTGGCGTTTACCGCTTCCTCCGTTGCCTCCTGTGCCGCCTCTGTCGCTTCCTGTGCCGCTGCGGTTGCTTCGTTGGCTGCGGTCGTGGCTTCCTGCGCATCTTCTGTCGCTGTATCGCAATCCTCTTTTGCCTTGTTTGCCGCATCTGTGGCGGCGTTGGCTTTCTTCGTCGCTTCGTCGGCATCTTCCTTTGCCTTGATAGCGTTGGTGGTTGCTGTTTTGGCTGCTGCTGTCGCTGTGTCGGCGTTCTTTTTAGCCGTGTTTGCCGCCGCTGCCGCAGTGTTTGCTGCGTCCGTGGCTTCCTTGGCGTTCGTTACCGCCTGTGTGGTCTGTTGCTCGACAAACTCCAACGATACCTTGACGCTTCGGTTGTTTGCGTCCGTTCCTATCGTAAACAGCCCTTTCAAGGAGCTGTATAACGGGAGTTCTGAAATCTTTATCTTCTTCATATCTGCGTATCTTAAATGGGTTACACAATGCTAATCGTTGAACCTGAATTTGCCGTTTGATGTCAGGCGCAGCGTCGCCCTGTCGTTGACGAACCGCACGGACGGGTAGGTGTACCTGTCAAGCAGCATGTCGATAGCGTAAACGCCGTTTTCTGTAAAGACAATAATGTTGTCCTCCGTAGCCAGCACAACGTCATCCTCCGTTATCCTGAAATCGCTCGTGAATGTCACGGTAAGCGTGAATTTCAGCCAAGGTCTGCCCTCCGGGTCAAATTCCTGTACGGTGCAGCTCTTGTAATGGCAGGGGAAGTCCTGTTCAAGCTCGTTTACCCACAGGAGGCGTTCATCGGGGCGTATAAGGTCGTAGAGCAGGGCATCATAGTTTCGCCATAGCTCGTCGAGCGTTTCCGCCCTCATGAGGCAGTATAGCTTCACGTCCTTGCTCTTGTAAAGCACGTTCTTGCTGTCATAGATAACCCCTGTCTGCGTCTTGATGTTCCGCAGGAGGTTCGTTTTGACAGCAGCCGGTTTCTGAACCTCCGACAGCGTTCCCTGCAATATCCTCACGCCGTATGCCGTGAAAGGCTGTCCGTCTATGGTATAATCGTCGTATTCCGCTATCGTGCTTGCCGGGGCTTTGTACTTGTACCCGTCCAGCGGGAAGTCGTCGGCAAACTTGATTTTCACCTTTCCGAGCAGCTTTGCATAGTCAAGGCTCGTGTGCGACACCATGCGCAGCGTGTATTTACGCCCTATGGCGGCGCAATCAAACACGTGGTATGCTCCGTCCGACAAGAGGTTCAGAAAGTCGAAATAGCGGCTGAAAACGCCCTGTGTGGCGAATGTCAGGTTTACGTCACGTGTGTTAAGGACGGGAGCGGAGAGGTCGGCTTCTATGCCGTCTTCCTCGTTCCAATCGTTGCTGTCGACAGATTTCAACGGCGGCATCGCAACGAGTTCGTTCCACCCGTTGTCCGACACGTACATTCCGAACTGTTTGTACACGTCTTGCCCGTCGATGTATAATCTGCCTGACATCATAGGATTATCGCATTTTCAGATGTGTTTTTAATCACACTGCAACCGACAGAAGCCGTCACGGAAGCGACAGCCCATTTCGATGCGTTCACGACGGCTCTTGCGCCGTGCAACAGCACAATCTCGTGCTGCTTGCATTCGTCGCAGTTTACCGTTGCACTCGTCCGACCGATAAGTATCGCCCGTGCCGGGTTCTTTAGCGTGATTACCCCGGCATCTATGTATATGCCGTACTTCTCCACACCCTGCCCCTTGAACAGGCGGAACGTGGCGATATTCGGGAAGTGGTATCTGATGCAGAACTCCAACCCCTGCCGGGAGGTGAATACTGCGGCAAGTTCCTCTATCGTGTGTTCCGTCCCCTTGAACATATTGCACCTGCGGTATTTCTCCGCTATGTTGTGGAGGGAACGGCTTTCGCACTCCTGCCGGGCTTGCTCCTTGGCAATGACCCACTGTGCGTAAATCTGTCTTATTATCGCTTCCATAACTCGCTAACTTTTTATTTTAATTCCTTTCAATGCCAAATCATTCACAGTGTTGCGCATATCCCTGACATCGCTCTCAACGTTCGCCATACGGATTGACAGACCGTCCGTGTTTCCCTCGATGTTAAGGACGCTCTGCAGGATAAGGTTTGCCGTCGCAACGAGCAGCTTTGTATTCTCGCTTATCGAGTAGGTGTGTCCCTGTATGGCTGTCGCTCGTCCGTTAAGCTCGTCCACGCTTTCCTGCGAGGCTGTCGCTATGCCTTTCTCCGAGGCTTCCCGTGTCGCTTCCTCCGTCACGTTAAACATATTCTTAACGCTGTCCGGGAGGGCTTCCCATATCTCGGCGAAATCCTGCCCGACGGCGTTAAGGTCGTTGGCGAAACCGCTCATGGAGGCAATGACAGCGTCAAGCCCCATAAACTGACCATCCTTGAACCATTTGTTCTTATATTTGTCGAATATCTCCCCGAGCGGCTCTTCAAGGTATTTCGACACGAGCATACGCTTAATAACGTCGCCGACGATGTCCTTTACCTTGTCGCCCCAAGCCTCGGCGTAATCCTCGCCGTCCTGGAAAGCGTCAAAAAATGCGTCGCCGAGTTCGCTGGCAATGTCAGCAGCCGAACCGCCGATAATTTCCTCGACCATATCGTTTATCACGGCGACAGCCTGTTGCCCGAGTTCCTCAATCTGACGCTCCCATTCCTCTATCTTCCCGTGGTCGGTGTCTTTCTTGTCGTTCTCGGCGTTGATCTGCTGCTGAATGAGCAACTGCTGTTTGGCGATATTCTCCAATTGGTCTCTGCTGCTCTCGTACTTCTCCGCTCCGAGTGCCTTGTCTGCGGAGTAGGCGATGTCGGCGTATGAGTCGGCGATTTTCTCGGCAGACTTTGCAAGCAACTCTTGGTTGTTCGATACCGTTGAAAACAGCGTCCTCCACGCTCCGGCGACATCGTTCACGGCGAGTTTGTTCTGTATCAGCTCGGCTTTCGTTTCGGATAGCGTCTGCCGGATGCGGTCTATCGCACGCCCTGAATTTTCCTGCAACCGCACAATGTCGGCGTTGTCGAGTTCCCATTGCAGTTGGTCAATACGGCTCTGCAAGGCTTCGATTTCCTCCTGTTTCTTCTCGTCGTTGTTGAACAGGTTGACAATCTGCATCGCTATCTGCAAGGCGGCTGATATAATAGTCAGTATAACGGAGGCTTTCTCAACTGTCTGTATGGCTGTGGCGGCGGCTGTCGCCGTTCCCTGTATGCCCTGCGAGGACATATTGACAAGCGAAACAATGCCGTTTATCATTGACAGCGAAGAAGTCATAATGCTTCCGGCTGTGGATATGATTTCCCCGGCAACACCTCCGACGGTATCGCCTATGCTCTCAAACTCACGCTCGCACTCCAACAGCGTCTTGTACAGGTCTTCCCACTCCTTGATACTGCGCTTGTCGGGGCTGACACTGTTTTTGGCGTTGGCTTCCGACACTTTTTTCTTCGCCGTCGTCACCTTTGCCCGTGCGGTGGATAACTGACTTCCGGAAGCCGTGCCGGAGCTTTCCAACTCGTTAAGCTCGGCTTCCGCCTGTTCAAGAACCGCCTGCAGCTGTTCAAGCGTATAGTTGGCAATCTCGTTGCACCATGCCCGGTATGTTTCCTCCCGTTGGGCGAACTGTTCATCGACGGCTTGCAGGGCGTTCTGCTCCTGTAAGTCCAACTCGTCCACGTTCCCCTGCGTTACACCCTCCCGGAGCTGTCGGTTTCCGTTCGCGTCAAGGACATAGTTGCCTTTGTCGTCGGTCTTGTAAAGCTGCTTGCGCTTGTCTTCGTATTCCTCCGTTATTTTCAGCCTTTGCTGCTCGTAGGTCATTACATCGGCAAGCATAGCGTCGAGGGCATCCTTGTTTCCCTTGCGGCGTATGTCGGCGGCTATATCTTCATAATATTTCAGTACATCCCTCTGTTCCGGCGTAAGATCTGCAACTGACAGGTCGAGCGAAGCCCTGTATGCAAGCTCTTCCTCTTTGGAGGCTTTGGGGTTGGCGTTTCGCCATTCAAGCACCTTTTTGTCGGCGAGGGCGTTCAGCATATCCTGCGTGCGTTTCTCATTCTCGGCGATGAGCCTGTCATAATTCAGGTCAAGCTGCATCATCGTCTTCTCGAAACTGTCGTCCATAAGGTTTATGCGCTGCTGCCTTATATCCAATTCCGCCTGTTCCTGTGCCTCCTGTACGCTTCGTGAATACTCGGCAATCTGCCTGTTCCGCTCGGCTGTTTCGTCTGCAATCTGCTGCTGTTCACGGGCAAGGCGTTTGGCTGCTGCCTCACGCTGTTTTTTCTCCCTTTCTGCTTCCTTTTTGTTCCGCTCGGCTTCCCTTGCTTTGTCGTCGGCTTCGGTCTGCTTCTGTTCAGCGGCTGTGGCGTAATCGGCACCACGTTGCAGGAGTTGTTGCTGCGAGAAATACTTTCCGTTGACATACGAACCGTTCGGGCTGCTTTGACCGATAGCCGTAAAGCGTTTGGCGAGCCTTTGAAGCTCGTCCAAATCCATATTCTCCATCCACTTTGGTATCTCGCCTCCTATGCGGATAGTGAAGCCGATAGTATTGTTCGAGTACTGCGACATCAGATTTTTGATGTTCTCGTACAAGTCGTGTACGCCCTCCGTAGGCTTTTGCAGACCTTTTTCTATGGCTTCTACCTTTTCGGAGAAAGTCAATGCACCCTCTGCGGCTGCACGTTCAGCGTCCGACGCTTTGTTCACGGCTTCGGAGTAACGGTCGTATTCCTCCCTCGCTTGTTGTATGGAGTTGATATAGCTCTGTACGAGGTTCTGATGATTGAACAGTCCGTCCGTTAGCCACTGTTTCTGTATGGTTTCCTCGCTTATTCCTATGGCTCGCATACGGTCTTGTATCGTGGCGTAAATCTTGTTGATACCCTTTTGGTATTCTTCGCCCGTCTTTCCGGCAATCTCCGTGATGTTCTGTTCAACTACATTCCCGATAATGGTAGATATTGCGGCGGCGTTCTGTTGCAGCTCCTTATTGTCCCCCAACAGCAATGTTCCCTCTGTCATAGCCCCTGACAGGTCGGAATAAAGCGTTTTCTGCGCCTCCGAGAGTTGCGCCGCATAGTTCTGCGCACCCTGTTCAAGGGCGTTTGCACGTTGCCTTTCCACGCCCTCCTGCTTGATGAGTTCGATAGCCTGCGCACGTTTGGCGTTTACCATGTCGATGCTGTCGCCCTCCTTGATAGCTTGCAAGCCGTATTCTTCGAGTATGCCGTTAAGCTCGTCCATAACCTTTTTGTGGGTGGACGTGCCGGCTGTAAGACCGTTCAGGGTCATGGAAAGGGTTTCGACACGGGAGATTGTTTTGGCGGCACTGTCGCCGTATTTGTTTGTCATTTCCGCCGCCTCGCCGGACTTCGTAGAGAACAGGCTGAAAGCGGTAGCGGCTGCGGCGACAACGGACAGAACCAAGCCCAACGGGTTTGCCTTGACAGCCATATTGAACAGGAGCATAGCATCCTTTGCGCTCGTCACGCTCTTTGCCAAGGACAGGAAAGCCGATATGTTGCCCCAAATGGCTTGCACTTTGTGTGCGGCGGCGACAGCCAAGACAGCGGCTTTGTACGTCCCGTATGTGGCTATGACGGTAAGTAGCACCTTGCCGACGGTTTCCCAATTCTCGACAAGTGCCGTAATGATGTCAAGCGATGTTCCGATAACGCCCTCGGAGGCCTGTCCGATTTGGTTGAACATCTGTTCTATGGTATCCTCGATATTGGAAATCTGTCCGGCTATGGTCTGGCTCTGCGCTTCCATAAGACCGCCGAACTTGCTGCCCTCGTTCGTGAGGTTGATGATAGCCTGTTCCACCTCCGGGAAGCCAACCTTTCCCTCCTCGACAAGCCCCCGGACTTGGCTCTCAGCAACCCCAAGCACCTTAGCCAATTCTTCTCCCAAAGGAATACCCCTGCCGAGGAATTGGTTTAGGTCCGCAGTGTACATGCGCCCCTGTACCATTGTTGTTCCATACAGGTATGCGAGGTCGCCGATAGGTATTGAAAGCCCGGCGGCGATGTCACCGAGCCTTATAAGAGTTTCATTCACCTTGTCGGCTTCGACACCGTATGCAAGAAGCTGACGTGCGGCGTTTGATATGTCAGACACTCCAAAAGGCGTTGTGGCGGCAGTTTTTATGAGCTGCGACATAAGGGCGTTTGCCTCGTTCGTGTCGCCTATCATTGTCTTAAAGGCGATTTCGAGCTTTTGGAACTCTCCACGTACATTGACAACCTGCATGGCAAACTCTTTCATCTGCGACACGGCAAAGACACCTGCCGCCGTTTTCCCTATGCTTTTGAAAACGTCGTCAATCCGCTTGCCCTCGTTTACGGCTGTGCCTGTTATGCCCGACAAAATCCGTTTGGATTCTTCTGCGTCGGTGCGCAACTGCGAGTTGTCTATGCCCGTGCCGTAGTATATTCTGCCGTTGTCATTCTCCATTGTACGTCAATCAAATTGTTCAAAAATGCTTTTTATCTTCTCCCTGTTCCGTATGTCATCAACCTTTATGGCTTTTTGACGCTTCCGCTTCTTGCCGTCCTTGTCGTCCGCCTTGTGCTTGTAGCTCGGCAGCGTTGCCCCGTACATGACCATATTCGCATAGCTCATATCGTACAGGACATATTCGACCGGGAGGTTGAAAGCCTTTACCGTTCCTGCGACTATTGCCCAGACGCTGTCGTTTTGGTCTCCACTTTCGTCGGTCGCATCAGGTTTATCTCTGTCAGGAAAGTGGTAAGCCCGAAAAAATCCCCTAACTCCATTTTTTGAAGCAGTTGGGCGACAAGCAGGTTTAGCGCACGGGGCGACAGGTCTTCAAGTATCTGTTTGGCAAGTTCCGCCTTTCGGTCTATTACCTGTTCGACTTCTACTTCTTCCGTCCACTTGACAAGCCCCCACAGGCGGCGTTTCTCAACCGTCTGCCGGGTTTTTACTGTTTCCGTTAGGTTCTTTGCGCCGAGTATCAGTATCGCCGCAATGTCGCCCAAAGGACGGCATTCACGAGCCACAGAAAGGCTTTCCTCGACTACCTTTTCAGGGTCAAGATTGATTTCGGGCAAACGCGAAACAGCCTCCGAAGCAAGTATGAGTGTTGCTGTACTTGCCGGGGCTGCCTTGTATTTCTTGCCGCCTACCGTTACCTCAATATCCTTTTGGAGTATGGTTTCGGCGACCTTTTCTTCTATTGTTTTCGTTGCCATAGCGTGTTGCGTTAAAATTTGGGGCAGGAGGGGGAGTCGAACCCCCGACCTCAAACCCGTTGGGCTTGCGAGCTACCTGCTGCTCTATCCTGCTGTTGGTTATCCTGAGTTATGCGTTACCCTCCCGACTCTTCGCTCGGCACATAGCTCTTGATTGTCTTGCCCGTCTTCGGTTTCAGCGCACGAGCCACATAGTGGCGCAGCTGTCCGTCTGCGGTCGTGTAGCTGTCCTCGACACGCAGGACGGATCTGTCAATCTGAATAGCCGGACAGTCCTTATCCTGTGCCTCGACACGGAAAGCGTGTTCGCCCGTGATTACTCCGTCGTTGTCATCAAACGACGGCTCCTCGCCTTTCTTGACGAACTCGTCCCATTCGAGCTGATAGGTATTCTTTCCCGGCAAATAATCGACGAGCGCACCGCCCTCTTCTGTGGCGGTCTTTTCTGTTCCTGCGGTCGTCGTGAGTTGTGTACTGTCCTCTTTCGGAGTATGTAACTCATCCCATTCCCCTGTGGGGGCACCGTCGGTGCTTGTGGCGTGCTTCAAATCGCATTCGCCCCAGTTCAATACTGCCATATTCTTTCAATTTTAATGGTTTACTGATTTTGTTTCTTCATAACAGGTTGCGTAACAGGCGTGTTCCCGTCCTACGTTTCAAGGACAGGCAGATAGCCCACGTTGCCGTCGGTATCCGTTGCGTCTATTACGGCGACCTGCGGAATGTTCAGAGGCGCATAATCATCGCCGAAATACTCGTATTTGAGCTTCACGACGACGAAATGCTGATGTATGTCGGCTTCTTCCTCGGTGTAAATTGTCTGCTGCAACTTAAACTTGTAACAGGAAACTTCGGTCGTAAGGCTATCGAACCACTCCTGCGCAAGGCGTTCAATCCGTTCCGTGCGTTCTCCGTCCTCAACCCATACCCCGTTGTCATACGGGTCTATGTCCGGGACGAATATGTTCACGGTCACGACCCCCGTCTGTATCTGATTGGGAAGCCCGGTTGTGAAAATCACGACCGCATCTTCCTTGCGGCTGTCACGGGGGCGATACCCCTGCCGATAGACCTCACCTGAAATCATCGTGTAAAGGGTGCTGTCTTTCAGCAGTTGATAGATGTCGCCTTGAACCTGTTTCGATGTCTTTGCCATAGTTCCTGTTACTTGTTAAATCCGAGTTGTTTCAACATCTTGGGTACAAGCTGGTCGGCAAGCAGTTCCGAGCTGTCAAGCACGTTGTAACCCTTTGCGGACACATAAGAGGCGTATCGCATTCCGGCAACGACGATAAGCACAATGCCTTTCGGGAACTTCCCGGCAAGAGAACGTGCGTAGGATATTCCCGTGCTTCGTCCCTCGTCGTTTCCGTCCGGCTTGCCGAAAGAGCCTGTCTTGTACACCTGCCCGTCAACGACCACGATATAACCGACGGAGCTGCGGAGGTTCTTTGTGCGGTCTTTGTACGAACCGTTCTCGATAGCCTCGTTGCGCACTTTTTCGCCTATGGCGCACAGGTTGTAGATGATGGCTTGTTTCAGCCTGTTCATCCGCTCCTTGATGTAAGCGTCTATCTGCGATTTCGGTGTTATCTGTCTTATCGGCATAATGTCAAGTTATTTATTGCTGATTCGGCGTATGTGCCGTTTTCTTTTCGCTTCCGTATGTTTGGGCGTTCCCGTTTTTTCAACACGGCATTCGGGCTGAAATGCGTTTACACCCAAATCCTCAACTCACAGACCGCCTCCAACGGCTCAACCTGCATAATGGAAAACTCCCCGACCACGTTCCCGGCAAGGTCTTTCAACCGTACCTGCTCGGCTTCAAACGGCTGTTCCTCTATCAGCACTGTATATTGCGCCGTAGTGAAATGCTCGCCGTTGACACGTCCGAGTTGGTTGTACTTGTTTGCCGAGTATTGGCAGGGGATCGGGTCGCCCCAAGCCACAGAGCCGGGCTTTTGCGGATAACCCGTTTCAGGGTCAATGCCGCCACCCGTTTTCCGCTTTACTTCGATTGTGCCGTTTTGGATAATCATAGCCGTGAACCTTTATATCCGTAAATGGGTTTCGGCGTTCCTGCCTCGTCGCTTGCTCCGAAGTCGTCGTACAGGCTGTTAGCCCGGTTGCGGAACTGCTTGCGCTGTTCGTCCGTAAACGAATAGTTCTGTCCGCCCTGCGATACATCGGGAGCTATCGAAAGCCACATCAGGAGGTCAGCGACGGCAAGGTTGTATTCCTTGCTTTTCTGCACCTCCTGTGTCGCATTGGTTGTCAGCGACAGACCCCGTTTGTCCGCTATCGCCGTCAGCGTGCGGAGAGGAACGGGGTAGGCATTTACGCCTTTCAACGCTTCGAGAACTGTTTCCATAGTTTGTCACGCTTTACTCCCAATCCTTGGCATCCGTTCTCACATACAGGTTGCGGTAAGCCGTGTCGAACACTGGTACAGCGTCAGCCTGTCCGATAGTAACCTCGCTCTGCGGCTCAGCCGTTCCGTACTTCTTGACGATAGTGTGCGAACGTTCCGAGCGGAGGATAAGGTCGTTATTCTCCTGGAGGATGTCGTACTGTGTCGTTCCGAGGCGTTCCGTTTCGGTCAGCACCATACGGCAGTTCTCGAACGGGTTGCCGGAAGTCTGCGAGCCGTCGGAGAATTCACGTGTGATGGTCTGGTCGATTACACGGAGCTGTATGCCGTTGAGCCAAGCCTGTTTTGCGAGCATCGCATTGACCTGCGTAAGGTCGGGTGTCTGTGTGATACCGAGGGCGTTGGCGGCGAAAGAGGCGCAAGCCTTTACGATTTGGTCTGCCGAGCAAATCTTGTAGAACTCGTCGAGGTTCACGTAGGCGAACTTCGGGTTAAGGTTCTTAGACTTGGCGAGCTTTATGAAAGTCACGAGGTCGCCGATGATGTCGGCTGTTGCCTTGTTCGCCCAATCCACTGTGGTTTTGACTTTCATTTCGTCGTCCACGTCGTAGTCAAGGTCAAACTCGTTGGCATAGGTTGCGTTGGTCGTTGTCGTGAACGCCAACTTTCCTGCCAATGACATCAGCTTGAGTGCGACGAACTCCAACTCGGACTGTACGCCGTTGAAGCAGAAGTCTACGTCCTCGCCCCAATACTGTACGAGCTTCGTTGCGTCCTCGTCCTGCGCAAAAGCGAGTGCGGTCTGATAATCCTTGATTTCGGATCGGGTCATTTCCCGGCTGATTGAAATGAAAGGAATATCGCCCTTTGCGCTCTCGAAGATTGGACGACGCTTGCGGACGATGGTCGAGTTGTCAGAATGCAGGTCTGCGGCTACATTCTTCTTTTCGAGTTGGTTTCCCAAGGTACGCCAAATGAAGCCGTTTACCTTTTTGACGGGAAATAGCCTACCGAAATAGAACTGCGACGCATCGGCTGTATCCAAACGAGCCTGAACCATCTGCTGGGTCAGACCGTAAATGAGTGTATTTACGATTGTTGCCATAAAACGTCAGTTTTTTAATAGTTGATGATACCCGTTAGATACTTTGCCACACACTCCGGCAGGGGATTGCCCTTGGTAACGCCGATAAGCCAAGCGTCGGTATCGACGTTCTGCCCTTTGGCGATAGGCTTGCCCGTACCTGCGAGCGAAAGAGGGATGTATTTAAGCTTTGATGTGTTTGATGCGGACTGCGCCGCAGCTTCGATAAGGAAACCACCCTTTGCGATAGCTTTCAAGGTAGTTCCCACCGTAATGGTGTCGTAGTCCTTGTTGCTCTCGTCAATGGCTGTAATGGCATAAGCCAAAGCACCCTCGGCGGTCATGACGAAGTCGCCCACCTTGAAGTTGTGCAGCTTCTTGACCTTAATAGCGGTGTCGGAAGCACCTACCTCGGCAACCACCTCTGCGATTTTTACGACATGGCAGATGCCGTTGTCGGGTGCGCTCAACACTGCGCCCTCACGAAGATAGTCGCCTCCAAGCTCGGCGGTTTTCACAGACACCCCACCCCGGATGTCGGCGACCTTGTGCTGGAATACGCGAGGAACTCTCGTGTCCTTGCGTCTTTGAACTGTCATGCTCATTTTCTTCGGTTTTTGATTGTTAGACATTAGAACGGTTGACCGTCTTTCGGCTTGCTGTCACGGTGTGCGATAGCTTCCTGCTGCTCTTTGGTCAACTCGCCCCCTTGATTACCTGTGCCGCCTGTTACAGTCGGCTTTCCGAAGACAGCCCCTTTTGCCTGTACTTCGCTGACTATACCGTTCACCTCGGTAGTTATTTCCCCGACAAGAGCGTTGAACTGCTCGTCGGTCAAATCGTTTACAGGTGTCCGCTCATAAGCCTTGCGGAGATTTTCAGGCAACTTCTCGATGATTGTTGAAAGTTGCTGTTTACGGGTTGCAGTCGTGCGCTCACCGTCCATCTTGTCGAGGCGGTCGTTCAGCTTCTTGTTGCTGTCGATAAGTGCCTGCGCCCAAGCCGGAACTTGCTCCTGTGCGCCCCCTGCTTGTTGTTGCTGTACGGTTGTGCCGCTTCCTGCCTGTCCGCCCCCTGCTTGTTGTTGCTGTACGGTTGTGCCGCTTCCTGCCTGTCCGCCAGCCGCACCCCCGGTCGCATCAATTTTTTGCCCGTCTTTCAGCCCGTACTTCGTTTCGTAGGTGTGTACGGCTGTCTGTTGGGCTTCGGTCGCACGGCTGTCGCCGTAGCTCTCGATGATTTCGATAAACTCCTGCGTTACCCCTGCCACGGCAGTTGTAACCTGTTCGTCTGTCGTCACAGTCTTGGCGAGCTTCTCGGCAATCCTGTTCAGCACGTTTGCGTTGACCCCCGGAAATTTGGCTTTCAACGCATCAAAAAGTTTCTGTTTCATACTCGTATGATTGTTTAACTAATCAGATTATCGCCTCAAAGGTAATCAAATTCCCGTAAAATGATTATATTATAATCAGAAAATCGCCGAAAAATTTTCATATCACGCATATTTTGTTATGGTTATGATATTCGGTGCGATATGGTTATTGATGATTAAACAAGAGTTAAAAATAAACTGAACAGATGAAAAAATCATCCGAAAGGTGTGTTATTACCAAAATACTTCACTTATATTTGCAACGTGATTATAATATAAACACCAAATGACAGCAAATATGAACAAGAACAGTTTGGCATACAGCACGAGAGACATCAACCGCAACTTCCGAATCAAGGTTGCCGGGGTTGACAACGAGGGGAACAAGATAAACATGCTCGTAGGCGTTTCAGGAGCGTTGAAGCTGATAGGCGTTGAGCTTTTGAACAAGTTCCTCAAAAGGGCTTTCTCCTGTATGGACGATGTTTGCGTTTGCAAGCTGCGCAGAGGTTTGAAATTCAGTTTTTACATCAAATAACGGAGGACGTAGTTATGACAAAGAGCATTATCGAGGGTGCATACCTCGCAGGTTTCGAGCCAAGCTCGGACAACCTTTCAGACGAAGCCCTGTATGCGGAGGCAGTCGAATTTTTGAATAACTCAATCAGATTTTAATAACCATCTAAAAATTAAAGTATTATGACACAGACAACCGAATTACAGCAAGGTTTGAACGAAGTGGTAATGAACAAAGTTCAGAGAATGATTGACGGGAAAGCCGTCGGAGTACGGGAAACAATGGAACGCCTCGTGAACGAGGGCAAAATTGCACAGGACTACATCGCCCCGATAGGCGTGAACCTGAAAATCAACGACCACAGCCCGGTTATAACTTTCAGCGCAAACGGCTCTCTCCGCATGGATATGCCGGACGGACAGTTTACCCTCCACGACAACGCCATAGGACAACTTGCCGACCGTATGGGCATACCGCAGCGATACCTGCGTGGGCTTGCTTCGGGCGAGCCTTGGGCGAAGCAGCTCGCAGCGACGCTCCTTAACGAGCATAGCGGCTGGACGCAGCGAAGCCGTGTTCTCGTGAGGACGGTCGGAAAACAGGTAAGAGGCGTGTTGAGCGACAGCTACCGCCGCTTGAACAGCGTCGAGATATTGACGGCTTTCGTACAGGAGGCGGCATATCAGGGAGCGGTCATTTCGGACGCTTATATGAACGACACCAAGATTTGGGCTGAAACGATACTACCGACACCGCTTACCGTCCCGACAGCCAAGAACGGCGACGTGGTTATCTTCGCCGGGGCAAGGTTCAGCACATCTGACTATGGCGACGGTGCCGTTGATATGAGGGCTTTCCTTTTGAACGGGGCTTGCCTTAACGGTATGGTTCGGGAGAGCGTGATGAAACAGGTACACCTCGGCTCGAAGCTCCCGGACAACCTGCAACTGTCGCAACAGACCTACGAGCTTGACACCAAGACAACCGTTTCGGCTGTTCGTGATCTGACAAAAGGGCTTTTCAGCAAGGACAACCTAATGAAGAAAGCCATAGAGATACAGGGCGCAAGCGAAATGGAGGTTGACTTTGAACACGAGCTGAAACGCCTGACACGAGACGGAGGGCTGCTCAAACAGGAGGGTAAGGAGGTTGAAAAAATCCTCATGCGCAACGACCCGGAGGACGGCGTACAGGGAGGGGCGACCCTTTGGAAGCTGACACAGGCTATAACGGCACACGCACGTGAGCTTTCGCCTGAAAGAAGCCGTGAATTACACGAATTGTCGGGGCAACTTCTTAACCGTGTAAAAGTAACCGCATAACATAACAACCGCCCGGCAGACCGCCGCAAAACAGGCTCTGCCGGGCTTTAATCACCAATAAGACTATGGCACAGGAATTTGAATTTGAAGAGAACCAAAACAATTACGGCGTACTTGAATACCAACACGCCCACACGCTGAAACGGTACAAGGAGCTATGCGACGAGCGATGCAAGGTCAATGTCGCCAAGTACGACTGTTTCTTCGCTTTCTCCAACAAGCAATTTGCCGATGGGTTGAAATCCATACGCCCGTTACAGGAGGGCGAGAAGCTCGTTTCAATCGGCGCAGGAGGTTACGGAACAAAGGACGGGGCGAAACGCCTGTTTGCGTTCTACGACAGCATAAACGACAAAATCCGCTCCGAGTGCAACCCACAGGAGGTTTACGTGTATGAGTACAACAATCACGAGTGCTGCATAGACTGGGACGGAGATTTGAACGCCATACGCATTATCGCCACTGTGTGGGGCGAAGATGTAGCCCGGACAATCAAGCGCAAGAACGCCTGTTATCCGATTGAGAGTATTTTCAAGTAGTTATCGCTGACGATAATTCAGTTATCGCTGCGATATGATTTTTTTAGATGCTGTTTTTATATGAAATCAGGGGAAATCTACCAAAAACAGGGCAAAAAGTTGGCAAAAGTCAGACCACCATAAAATACGTTATCGCTTACGATAATCATACTCTAATGTGGTTATCGTAAGCGATAATTATTCAGAAACCGTGTTATCGCACGTATAACTCAAAAATTAAGGCGTTCTCACGGCGAAAGTACACATAGTATAGTAAAAGAAAAAAGAGTAAAAGAAAATAGAGAAAAAAAAGACTACTATCGTAGTCTAAAAAAAAGACCCTTACGGGTCAGGCGACCACGCCTCCAATCTTTGGGTTGGGGAGTAACGCCTGACACACTTAGTGGGGGCGTTAAACGGAAAAAGACAATGGCAAAGAAACAGTACAAAATCAGAGCGAGGCTCGTGTTCAACGGGCAGGTCATGGTATCGGCGCACAGCCGACATGAAGCAGAGGCGATAGTCGAGAAAGGCATCGCCGGGCAGCTCGGCAAGTTCGAGGTTCAACCGACAGCCGAGGACGACATCAAGGATTGGGATTTCTCTCTGAAAGGGGAGGTAGTTGTCAACCGAAAACAGGAGGGAGGCGACTGATGGGCACAAAGAATTGGTTTTACCGTGTTGAGTTCAAAGAGCCGCCAATAGAGGGCGACGAGCGGACGGAGTTCTACTTTTCAAGCCTCGCTGCCATTTATGAGCAGTTCGCCCCGGAACAGGTCGGGTGCAAGGTCTCCCGGCTGTGGAACATCGGAGTATCGGACGGCGTTCCTTACAGGGGGCGCAAGTGTACGATAACGAAAGAACAGGTGCGGCGGAAGAAACAAAGCAAAGCCCCGACAACGGGCGATAATCCGACGGACAATAAGTTACACGATTGCGAAAAGTAAAGCCGAAATACGGCGAATTTGAGGAAAATAACTAAGTTTGTAGGCGATATGAAAAAGATACCGAAGATAGTGTTGGACGAAGCCGAAAGGCAGGGTCTTGACAGAATGGCTGCGTATCTGTGCGATGTTGACGGTCGTGCGATATACAGCTTGGGTGTGGAGAGCAGGGAGCGTTGGTTTCCTTGCCCTCCCGACGCTCCCGTGTTGGTTTCGCTGAAAGACGGAGAGATTGAGCCTTTCGACGACTTGGGCTTAATCGCCGGACTTCTTGAAACGAGTTGAGAATACGGGATTTATCAGCTTGTCGTCGATACGCAAGACACCGATAGAGCCGGGCTTCATTTGGTCGATATAATCGAAGTCCTGCCAACTGCCACGGTGACCTGATTGTGGGTCAAACCATAACAGGTTGCCGTCTTTTTGTCGCTCGACGATAAAGACATGAGCGTCGCCTTTTCTCCATGCGCAGTAAACCTCGTAACGCCCCTGTGCGGCTGTCTTGTCCTCGATGAATTTCAGCTTGGCAAACCCGGTGTCCTTTATCCCTGCCGACCACTCATAGTCAGCCCTCTTGCCGTCAGCTGTCAAGAAACGGTCTGTCCAATTCACTTTTTTGCTCACGCAGAAACGGCTGAAAGTCCTGTAACGCTTGTACCCTTTCATCACGGGATTGGGCGTTGCTTGCAGGTCGAACCCACGGCGGCGAAGCTCGTAGGTCATGGTGCAGGTTTGGCAGTTGTGGCGATACCCCAAGTCTGCGGCATCTGAAAGCGAATAGCCCGGATTGCACTTGCTTCCGTCGGCTTCCGTGAAGTTCATTATCTTGCCTTGCAGGACAGGCAGCACCGCCGCCAATTCTCGGTTGTTCTGTGCTATGGCGGCAGAGAACCCGGCGTGCTTCTTGTTGTACGCCAAAGCCGAGGCATATTCCTCGTGGGTGTCGTATGGCATTCTCATCGCATAGAGCTTTGAGTAACCTTTGGGCAGATACTTCGGGTTGTCCTTGATGAAGTATGGCACAGAATAGCTGCGCTTCGCCCGTTCCTCGTTGTCTTTGAGCCATTGCTTGAAGTTGCCCGGTACGTCATCGACACGGTTCACGCTCTTTCCGTCGAGCGGCTTCCCGTCAAGGATGCGCCGTGTGTCCTCGGCTATTTCCTCGTCCGTTTTCAGTATCGTAACAGCCCGGCAGCGGCAGTGCGGGTGCCAGCCAGTGAACTTGAAATCCTTGGGATAACGCCCTTTAAGCTCGTCGCAGATGTCGGTAAACGGAACGCCGTTGAGCGTGTGGTTGTTCGACAGCTTGATTTCAATGCCCACAACGAAGTCAAGCTGCTGCCAACGCTCATAGTCGGCTGTCATGTAGGCGATGTTGGTTTCCGTGGCGGCAAGCCTCCGGGCGTTCTTGTACGAGCTTCTGTACACTCCACGTCTGGGGTGGAAAGCGGCGGCACGCTTTGACAGTTGCAGCTCCCCGTGTTCGTCCCTGACACGACGGAAGAGCTTGTCGGGATAACGCAGATAGCTCCGCAGTTCCTGCGACATTTCATCAGCCGACAGACCGTTGCGTATGCCAATATCCAAGCCAAGTTCTATTTCAGCTTTGAACTGATCCGTGTACCGCCATACCCTGTCGGAGAGGTTAAGCCCGTTTACCTTCCGTTTCTCGAAAGCCTCCCGTGCGCTCTCGTTGGTGCTGAAATAACGGCGTTCCTGTTCCTTTGTCAGCTTGCCGATGTTATCCCCGAATACCTGCCGTGCGAGTTCGCTGTTTTTGTTGTTGGCGAGCGTCCATTCAGACCTTATCCCGTTGATTATAATCGACGACAAGCCGTCTTGGAGCTTCTGTAACAGCTTTTCGACCCGTTTCCTTATTGCAGGGTAGTCGTCAAAAGAAAACAGCGTGTCGGGCTTAATTTCGGGCAAAGACAAGCCTATCGCCACAGCCTGTGTGATGATTTGGCGATAGAGCCTGTCTATCTCTCGCTCGTATGCCGATAGGTTGCTTTGGTGCCGATGGTCGTATTTATCCGTTGCCATTGTCTGCGTCCTCCCGTTTCAAAAAATGTTCGCATTGTGGGTCTGACAGGAAGCGGCAGTATTTCCCCTCCTTGTAGAACGGACAATGACACAGGATAAAATGCCCGTCAATAGCCTTGCTGCACCAATCGTAGCTGTGCTTGCAATGGCGGCACTGATATTTGGGCTTGTCCGGCTGTTTGCCCCGTTGTGTAGTCATTTTCCTTGCCATAGCCGTTATTCTGTCATTTCAAATGCGTCTATTTTATCTTCCTCTGCAATCTCACGCAGGGTCTTGTCAACATCGTCGCTATGCCCGTACATTTCGATAGACTCACGCTGTGACATGAGAGCTTTGCCGCCGTTCGCCGCCATGAGGTTGTTTATCGTGTCCTTTTCGTCCGTTATGGCGAAAGGCGTTATCAGGGTTTCGACTTTCAGAGCGTCAATGTCGGCGGCATAACTCTCGCCGAGCATTATCTTGGCAAACGCTTTAACGACATTCATCTCACGGTCAAAGAACTCAATCAGTCGACCGCTCTCGTCCTTGACTTTCAACTGTGCGTCGATGAACATCTGCTTGCGGCTTTCTCCTGACAAGGCTTGCTGCGACATCTTCCCATAGCTCCAATCCGGGAGCTGCAACTGCGTGAAGAAAAGGTCGCGGAGCTGTTCGACATAGAATTTCAGATTTTCGACAGCCTGCGCCCATGTCACGTATTCAGCCCTGCCGTTCTGCGGATATTGCATCACGGAGCGGAACTCCCTGTTAGGGCTTTTTTCGTCCCCGTAGCTTATGGCTTCGTCCGCAAACACGATGAAGATAGGCTTGGAGTTCTGACGCAGGTAGTTCCCGTTCCGGCTCAATGTCCATTCGATTTCATAAACCGTCTTTGAGGTGTCCTCCCATATCGGGGTCGGTCGCCACGCATACACGCCGGGGATTTTGCCGAGCGTGATGTTCTCGTTCTCGACTTCTGCCCAGCCTCCGTTCTCGTTGCTCCACTTGATGTGCTTGTCGGCTGTATAGGTGTCGAAGTATTGCACGTACTTCCTGCCTTTCTTCCGTGTGTAGCCTACGGACATGGCTATCATGTCACCGTATTCGTCGAACAGGGGGTAAAGTTCGTCGCCGAGCATAGGGGAGAAGTTACGGCATCGGAGCTTCAGCGGCGACGAAAAGCCGTACAGCGTGTTCCGTTCCTCAATGGCATACCAGAGCGTAAAGACCTCGCACCCGGCAAACAGCATATTGAGCCGTTCGTTGTTCACGCTGTTAATGCGGTTGCGGTCGTATATGCTCTCAATGTATGCGGCAATCTGTTTCTGTCTGTCGTTGTTCGGCGTGTAAACCCTTTTGGGAGGGATACCCGTTACAAGCTCTGTCATGCGCTTTGTGGCAAGCCTTTGTAGGTCGCACGTAACACGGGTAACGTACTCTATGCCCTCGTCGGTCACGATGTCCGGGTATTTCTGTTTGTTCATTACCGGGTGCTTGGTTGGGTCGAACTGTTGCACCAAACCGAAACGCCCCGACCACACCGGGACGACGATCGTCTTTTCTTTTAAGGCTGCGATTTTACTTTCAGCCGAGTTCTCGGAGTTCAAGATTTCTTCGATTGTCATAGCTATTCCGTTTTTATTGATGATTGATTATCTTCGTATTATCTTCGACAGCCTGTCAAGGTCTATCGGTTGCCTGTTGCGTATCGGATAGAACGTGTTGGCGAGTGCGTCGAACTTGTCAGGGCTTCGTCCGATACGCTGTTTGATGTCCTCTTTCGGTTCGATGAATATGCTGCCGTTTGACTTGAAGTCAAAGCGTATTGAGGTTGCTTCCTCGTCAAACTGTGCGTCAGGCGGAAGCATCGCACCCGTGTTGTTCCTCGGGTTGAGCCAATCCCGGACGCACCAAAACAGGTAGGCTCTCATGTTTAAGAACTTGTATTGTCCCGTGATGTCTGTAAGGTCACGACCGCTCCGGGCTTTCGCCGCCTCGCTGTACTTGCAACTGATGATGAACTGCTCTTTGTCAAGCTCAATGCAACGGCTGTAAACACCTGCGCCCTCTCCGATGGTGTCGATGCTGACATACGCCTCAATCTGCCGACGGCGGTACGCCGCTATCTTCCCGGCTATGCCCATGTGGTCTGCCGCTCCGCCGCTGTTATGGGTTTGGAACGGTGCCACCCACGCACCCTTGCGCTCGCAGAAGCAAGTGTTATCGCGTCCCATACCAGCCACGTCAACGCCGAGCATACGGGTGTCGTTGCCGAGCGGTTCACGTCCGTTAGCCTGTTTCCAACACTCGTGCGCCAATTCAAGCCACTGCTCCGGGATAAGCACGTCGTCGGCGACTTTCGGGAACTTGCCGAGGACTTTCTTGCGGAAGTAGTCCTCCGGGCGATACCACCGACCCTCAAACTCGAAGTCGTCCATTTCAACGAGGACTTCGCTCTTGTCTATGGGCGTACACCAGTTTTCGACCTTATCCACGACCCACTCATAATCTACCTGCCCCGGTATGATTATCCGTTTCTCTACTACATTAGGGGCTGTCAGGTTGTTAAGGCTGAACCGTGTCCAACGGTCTCCCTTTTGGCTCTTTGCCGCATAGCCTATCGTGGTGTTGGGGTTGAACACGAGCAGTATGCGGCTGTCGCCTTGCAGGTTTCCCTCTATGGCGGCAAAGGTGTCGTCGCCTATACCTGTCGCCTCGGTAACGACGAACATCGTATGTACGGCGTGGAAGCCCGACCAAGCCTCGTGGTTATGCTCGTCGGCTTTGAAGCCTGTCAAGAACCATTCGGCATAGTCCGTCCTTATGTCAGCGGTCGTCAATCGTCCGGGCAGAAGTATGCCTCTTGCTTTCGCCCGGTTGTACAGGCGGCTGATTTCAGGCATCATAATGTTCTTTACCTGCCTGTCGGTCGGTCCGGTCAAAGCGACTTTCGTGTTTTCGGCAAGCTCCACTTCTCCGTTCGCGTTCCGTCGCCAACGGGGTGTCAGATACAGGAACGACATAGCGGCACAGGCGGCGACAAAGTCCTTTCCCCTCGCTGTCCCGGAAGCCACAGAGGTACGCCTGTTGTGCTGTACGCTTGACAGGATAGCCTGCTGTTCCGGGTCGAGGTACACGCCAAAGGCTTCATGCACGAACTTGTTCCAATCCGCACGCCAAGCGTCTATCAGACCAAGACCTTTTTGCCGTATGATGTCTTTCCGTTTCTTCATTGCTTGATTTTTGCCCGTTTATTTGGCTTCTGCCGCCTTTTCTTTCGTGATATAATAACTTGCCCGTCGGAAGCGAAACAAAGCGTCTATGGGGCTGAAAACAGCCTCATTCGCCGCCTTGTTGTTCCGCTTCATCCAACATCCCGCTCTCGATAAGGAACGAGGCGAACGACATACCGCCCTGTATGTCCTTTTTCTCCGGGGCATACAAGCCGAGCAGCTTGCGCCGTTCTGCGAGCTGCATGCGGATTTCGGATATGTAGGACGGGTCGCCAAGCCTGATTACCTCCGTTTCCGTCCGCTCTGTCTGATAGGTGCGTATGGAGGTCTGCCCTGTTTCGTTGTCACGGGCAGGAGAGCCTTTCTGCTTCCGGGCTGTTTTCGTGTAGTCCGTCTTTGACTTCTCCCACTGTTCCCACAGTTCCCGGACGGTGTCGTCAATGCGTTCCAATTCAAGCTGCAGGGCTGCGTCCATATCCTCGATACGGTTCTCTCGCCATTCTTCGAGCAAGCTCTGAATGTCGCTGTGGCAGGTCGCTATGGAGTAGGTTTTCAAGGCGAGCCGCTTCATCACTTCGGACTGTATCTTGCGTATGCTGTAGCCCCGTTTGTAAAGCGTCGCCACGATTTCAAGCCGTGCGAGCTTTACCTGTTGCCTTTTCTTGTCTTGTGGTTTGCTCATATCGTCAATGTTTCAAACTGTCCAAATAGATAATCCTGTCATAATTCGCTTTCGTCATATAGGCGGTAATGTCGCCGTCGTTATGGTCGTAATAGTTGCAGATGCGCTGTGCTTCTTCCTTGCCGAATATCAGGTCGAGCGACGCACGGAACACCCTGTACGCATAGTCCCCGTCGCCGTGGCACTTCATCATACTGTACCTGTTCCTGATGATTAGGGTGTTCGCTTTGTTGAGCGTGAATGGAGAGGCGATGCACCCGAAAGGCTTGTCAGGCGTGAAATGTATCCGGCACAGACCGTCGGGCGATATGTGGGGACATTTATGTGTCTTCGGGCTTGCGCACAGTTTGCCGTCCTTGACGGTATATCCGAGTTCCTTTTGCCGCTCCGCTTCTTCGGGCAGCAGGGATATAAGCACCTTGTCAGAGCCGGTGCAGCAACTACCGTGGCATACGTTCCTGATGTAGTCCTCTGAGCAGCGGAACTTATGCTTTATCCATTTGCCGCTTATCTTGACCCTTACCATTCCGTCCTTGACGGGTGGTTCGTCTGCCTGTTCCGCTGCCGGATCGTGCGGACAGCCCTCCGCAGGTGTTTCGCTTTCGCAGTCCTGCTCGAAGCGTGAAAGCTCGTCCTCCGTAAACTCTATCTTCTTGAAGTGCTTGGGTATGTCCTTTGCCTTGCCTTTGTAGAACACGAGGATATTTTGGTGCATCTTGGCGACCTTTCGGCTATCCATGTACCGTGATGCCCGTAAAGCCGTGCTTGCGCCCGTTTCAATAAGTATAAGCTCGTTATACAGGAGCATTCCGTTGTCGCAGAATATCCGCTTGACATCATCGACAAAATTGTAGTATCCTCCTGTTTTCTTATTGCGAACATCTCCCACGACGATAACGGCAAAGCGGTTTTCTTTCAGGCAGGTTATCGCCTTTGAGAAAGCGTTGCGCAGTATGCCGATAAAGCCCTCGTAGGTATCTTGGTTGCTTGCGTCGTTTTCCTTGTCGCTGTACACCTCCAAATCATAGTACGGTGGGCAACTGAACAGCATGTCTTGGCTGTCCGGGCTGAAATGTTCTGCGACGTTCTGACCGTCGTCACAGATGTACCGTATCGGCAAGTCGCGCCCCTCGATTACACGGTTGTTTATATCGACCTGCTCCTGCCTTAACTCTATTCCCGTGAAACTGTGTCCGCACATGCCGAATACAAGTCCCTTTTGGGTATCTCCGGCAAAGCAGTCGAATATGGCTGACCCGTCGCCCGGCGTGAACCACTTGCAGCAGATTTCAGACAGCACGGGGTCGAACAGCGAAACGCCCTGCGACAGCACCTTTTTCGCTTCCCGTTCTTTCACTTCCTCCGGCACGTACTTGTCGAGGTATTCTTTGAACGACAGACCGAGTTCCTCCCGGTGCTGACGGGTTTTCTGATACAGGTCTTTGTACTTGATTTCGGGCGACTGTATCAGCGTGTCGCTCCGGCTCTCGCCCATATCCCCGATAAGCTCACGCCACATCTTTTTCCGGGCTTGCCAATAGCCTTTCCGGGTATCGAGGATAGAGAACGGAGGTACGACAAAGCGGTCGTTCAGCGTTGATTTCGGCTCGCTTCCTCCTTGCATATCTCCGCCGTCAGAACTTCCCCCGGCATTGTCCTCCTGCCATACGTCCACGCCCCAATCCACGAGGTCGTCGTTGTCCCATTCGTTGGCGAGCGCATCCATATCCCACTCACCAAAACCGACGTTATCCTTGATGATGAACTCTCGCTGCTCTGCGTCTGTCAGCTCGGAAGCCCTGATAACGGGTGCCGTCGGCTTGTCTTTCCAACGTAGCCAATACTCAACGAGGTTGTCCTGCTCCGCCTGTGTCTTTTTCTGAAAGTCGCGTATGCCGGAAAGCCTTTCTCTCAACTCGTCCTCCGACATGTCGGCTATGGCTGACAACGCCCGGTAACGCATGTTCCCTCCGAGCGCAACCATCGTGTTATCCACGACGATAGGTCGGAGGTCGAGCATCTTCGGGAGGGCGAGCAGGGAGTTTATCAGTTTCTCGAATTTGTCGTTCTTGATAATTCGAGGGTTCGCAGCGTTCAGTTCTATCTGCGACAGGTTTACCAGTTCTGTTTTCATAATTCCCAAGGTTTATCGTTCTGAAATTCCCCGAACAGCCCCCAACGGCACATAGAGGCGTAAATGGGCGTGTCGAGCTTGAATGCCCGGCGTAGCTCTGTCGGGTCGATAGTCTGTGTGCCCTCGCACAAGACATTGCCGACAGCGTCGCAAACGGAAATATCTACTTCCTGCTTTCCTATGCAACAGGCGAGGGAAGTGTACACGTCGCATCCGTATTCTTCTGCGTACTGCCTTGCCAGCTTCCGGGCGTAAAGGTTCAGCGTGAGGTCAGCCTTGCTTCCGTCTTTGGTCCATGGCGAACCGCCACCGATACGGCAAGCACCTCCGTAGAAATCAACTGCGAGCTTACGCCCTGTCGTTCCACAGTCCGCTATCGGGCTGTGCTGCACGTACCGCCCTGTCCCGTTGATGATGATTTCACATCCGTCACTGGCTATTCCCCCGGCATGGGCTACCCCAAGCATGTAGTCTCGCACAGGCTTCTCGTCTGTACCATCCAACAATGGGATAGCGACGATAAGTTTCTTTATCTTCCCGTCGTCGGTAATGACCTGCGCTTTGATATCAAGCCCTCCGATGCCCGAATCGAACAGGTGCTTGCAGATGCGCTTGGCTATGGTATGCTCGTATGGCATACGGCATGTGGAACGGTCGGGGGAGGCGTACCCGAAGAAGATGCCTTGGTCACCCCAACCCGGAAGCCCTTGTGCGATGTCGGGCGACTGTTGGCTGATAAGCGTTGAAACATTGAGCATATCTCCGCAGATGGTGTTCTCTGCGCCCCATTTCTGCTGATACCTACGTGTGTACCCGATTTCGTTCACGGCTTCACGGACGAAGCCTGCAATATCCTGTGAGGAGAAATGGTGTTTGCTCGATACTTCTCCGCCAAGTGTTACTTGATGCCCTTTGATTTGAACCTCGACCGCATACCTTGTTTGTGGGTCGTGTTCGATGTATCGGTCTAACAGGTACTGCGAAATGTAATCCGCCACCTTGTCAGGGTGTCCGAGTGATACGTACTCTGAAAATTTAATCATGGTCGTTACTGTTTGATTGTTAATTGCACAAAAGTAGCCAAAATGATTATAATATAATCACATTAAGGCAAAAAAGGGGCTTTTTCAGGGTTATTTAGCCCTAAAATCGCAGCTTTTATGAGATTTATGGTCGATAACTTGTAAAGTTCGTCAGGCGTTGTCCTGAACACCCTCCAGCCCATGAGCGTGGCGGTGTTGTACTTCTCGATGTCACCAAGGAAGCCTTTCGGGGAGGTGTGCCGTCCGCCCGTCCATACTCCGCCCTCAACCTCTAACGCTATCTTATGCTCCGGGATGGCGTAATCAAACCTCCAACGCCGGGTAGGGTGGAACTTGTACTCCTTGACGCACTCAACCTTTAAGTCTGTCCGGCAGATTGTGGTAAATACATCCCTTATTTGATACGAATTCCCCGTCTGTCGGCTTTTCTTTGTTTTCGTGTTAGGTTGCCTGTTCATAGAAAGAAAGTTTGAATTTGGGGCGCATTCAACGCCAAGACGACAGAACGGGGATTGCTCCCCGAACTGCCTCCTCGTGCGCCCCGGTTGATACTCTAAAACGGCAGGTCGTCATCGTCCACAACCACCGCCGAGGTGTCTATGGGTTTCGGGCTTGCCTTAATCTCGTGCATACCTCCGAGGATGGGTGTACTGTTGCGCTCTTCCTCGGTCATCGCGTCGTACTGTTCTTTCGGGAGCGACACCTTGACGCAGTGTGTGTCGTTGTACCGGGCTTCCCTCATTTCGATAGCCGTCATATTCAGATAACAGCCCTTTTCGCCGAGGAACATTCCGCTGTCCTCTATCGGGATAATGAGGCAGCGTTTCACTGCGCCCGTCCGTCCTTTCAGGTCTTTCACAAACGCCCCCTTAACTTTCAGGAGGTCTGCCTTGATGCTGTAATTTGCCATTTTTTGTCGCTTTAATCGGTTGAAAATACGGTTTGTTAATAAAAGTTCGGAACATTTGCGTTCAACGGTTTACCGCCCTGTCAGTGGGGTTTCCGCCTCCTTTTCGGGTTGCTCCGTACCCGGTGCCAATAGGGTTTCCGGGTGCAGGGTTTCTGTGCGTGAAGCCTCTCCCGGTAGGGTGGGTACGTGCGCCGTTTCCCCTTAGCCGGGTGTACCATAAACTCTTTAAGACGTTCCACCACGTTTGTTATCGCAAAGTCCTCCGCCATGTCCTTTTGCATTCGGGCTATTGCCTCCAAACATTCTTTTACGGCTTGTTTCAGCCTTTCGGAAGCCTGTTTTAGCTTGTTTTTCAAGTCACTGTCATTCATTGCCCTGTCCTCCCGCTTGGTTATCCCGTTCCTCGTAGTCTATGTAAATATCCTCGACCGTCCCGGTTTCCGAGCGGTGGAAACGTATGCGGCTGATAAGTATGCCGCCCTGTTCAAACTGCTTGTTGGCGGCGGCAAGGAAGCTGCGGACTTCCTCAATGGTTATCTTCCTGTCCATAATTGCCTCCATTCAGTAGTTCGGGGTTGTCGTGCATATTGCCCATAACCTCAAATGAGTCAGTTTGCAAGCAGGCAAACAAAGTACCTTTTATTTTATCAATGTCAATAATAAATGCTGAATCCTTAAATTTTATAACACCGAAAAATCCTGCGCTTTCATTTTTTACAATATCCCCCTCGTAGATTTCCATTCCGTTCTTGTCTTTCAGCCCTGTAAACTGTCCGACTGTTTTAGGCAAGACCTTATAACAGCCACTAAATGCACTTCCTGTATGACCATAGCCTGATACGGATATGAATGTTTCCTTATCATAATCGTAAACCAATGAGCCATACACCCATTTCCCTGAGAGGTCTCCGAATTCAGCGATTCCTCTAAATTTTATTTCTCTATTCATGATTATTGTTATTTTATCCATTTCTTGATTTTGTTGATATATGTTACGGGAACATAGTAATTAAATTCTCCCCGTTTAAGTGCGTTTATTTCGCCCTGTACGGCTTGAATTTTCCTGTCCTGTTCATCCTTAGCGAAGTTGAAAAAGTCATTCTGTACGGGCGTATTTTGCAGTTTTTTCAACTTTGATTTCTTTGCCCGGAGTAGCGTCCTGCTCTTTTCCTCGATGTACTCCTGTCCCTGTTTCAAGGTCTGCGCACAGACTGTAAGCTCGACTTTCAGGCGTGGGTTGTTCACTTTGACAAGGGCAGCGAGATAGTCGAAATACCACCGCCATTGTTCGATAATCCACATCGGCAGTTTATTGCGGTAATAGATAACCTCCCAATCGTTACAGCCTTTGCGAATGGTTATCTTTACGCAGATTTGATTGTCTGTTCCCCATTTACCCATGTTGTAGCTGTTTTAGAAGTTTCTGTAATCCCCGTCCGTCCTGTATAGTCTTGCCCGTCGCCCAGCCGCTGTACGGGTAAAAGCACACCGGGTGTCCCTTATGGACGAACTTAATCATTTGGCTGTCCCTGTGGATGACCTCATAGCCCAATTCCTCGATACACTTTACCGCATACTCAATCCGGGTGGGTTCGAGGCGTTGCTGTCTTTCAATGTTTAATCGTGCCATAGTCCTTTGCTGTTTTATATGGTTAAAACGGGCATTCCTCATCGGTGGGCATTGGCAGATCGTCGTAACTATCCCAATCGAACCGTGCCGCCTCCGCTGCGTCCTGTAACCGTCGCTTTTCTTCTTCTATTAAATGGTTGCTGTTATCCCAAACAGGCTCTTGCCCGTTGGTATAGGGCGTGTACCGCCCGTTGTTCAGGTTGTATTTGAACAGTGCCGTTCCGCACTCTCCGAGGTGTCTGAACTTCACCTTTTGCACGTGTACTTCCACCGTGTTTTCAAGGCGGTTTCGGTGTACCACGATACCGAAGTCCGCTTTGTTGTTGAAATTCGCCGAGCCGCTGATGTCGTACAGCGTCGGGGCTTCGATTATTCCGTCCTTGTTCTTGGGCATCTTCGTCGGGTGCGCCATAAGGATTATCAGCACGTCGTTCAACTGTGCGAAGTTTGTCAGCTTGTCGAGCAGCCGGGATATGTACTTCGTTTCGTTCTGACCCTCGCTCTCGTCTTCAAGCCTGTTGTACGGGTCAATAACAAGAGCCTTTATGCCACGCCGCCGGACGAGGAACTTCGCCCGTTCAAGTATCGTGTCAAGCCTGTAATCGTTGTGTGGAGCGATAAAGAAGAAGTCCGTTTCGAGGTGTTCCTTGACCTGCTTATATTCGCCGAACGTGAGGTGCTGCTTGTCGAACTTCTTGCCTGTGAACTTCTCTATCAGCTTCGAGGCGTGGTAGGCGAGTGGTGCGTTTTCCGGGCTGAAATAAGCGAAACGCCAACCGTACCGCATATTCAGACGCTCGGCTATCTCGTCGATAAACTCCGACTTTCCGCTGCCCGGTATGCCTGTAACGACACAGAGGCGTTTCGTTTCAAAGGATAACAGGCGGTCGAAATTATCGTGTCCTATCGTCACGCCTTTCTGCATTCCGTACTCAAACAGAGCGTCAAGAGACTGCTCAAAGTCCGACACAGTGAAAATGCCCTCTATCTTGATTTCGGGTGCGTTGTCGAGGCATTGCAACAGGCTTTCCCGTCCAAACTTCATCAGGTGTTCGTTGGCATCCTTGCAACCCTCCCCGTATTCAAGAACTCGGCAGCGTTCCGCTCCGAAACGGCGTATCAGCTCGTCCCGGAGCATAACGCCCTTTGTGTCGGTGTCGGAGGCTATGAAAATCGTGTCCTTGTCGTCGAAATATTCTTCGATGTAGTCGTCAAGGTAGTCGAGGTTGGCGTTCGCCCCGTTCGGAACGCTCACAACGTCATGCCGTCCGCACTCATAGAACGAAAGGGCATCCATTTCCCCCTCCGTGATAATGCACTCCTTGCAGCCCTTGATAGCGTCGATATTGTAAGGCAGGAGTTCCGCCCCCGACACGAGCTTGAAACACTTGTCGCCCGTTCGGTATTTCGTGTTCACGAGTTCCCCGTTGTGGTAGTAGTTGAACTGCACCGTGTTCGCCTGTCCGTTCTTTTGGGGCATCCATTCGCTGCCCTCCGTGATTTTCATAGCCTCGACCGTCGCCCGGCTTATCCCTCGCCCGGCGAACCATGCGAGAGCCTTGTCGGACAGCGTTGCGTTGCCTGTGTGCGTCGGTTTCTTGTACACGGGCTTCTGCCGCCGTATGGGTGCGTTGTTAAACCACGGCTGGCGTTCCATCCACCTGCGCTTCTCCTGTTCGTCCGGCTCAAGCCCTGATGACCAGCCGCAGTAATGGCATTTCCAAACCCCTTTGTCAAGGTTAACGGAAAGGCTCTTATCCCTTTTGTCACGACGTGTATTATGGCATTGAGGACAGAATGTCTTAACATTGCCAGATGTTCGTCCATAAGGTATCTTTATTCCATAGTCAGCGTATGTTTTCATGAGTTGTCCTCCTCGTTTTCATAACGCCATTGATACCCTCCGGCACTTTTCCGTTGCCCCCGGCAACACTTTGTTATAGAGCTGCAAGCTATTCCTGTTTGCCTCATAGCTTCACGTGCGCAGGAAAATAAGTCTATCGGTAACCCGTTTTCTAATTGAAATACAGGTTTTGAACGTGGATTTTCAATTCCGAACTTACCTGTCATGGTTTTAGGATTTCCATTTCCTGTCTTGAATGTCGTTTTATGCAACCGTTCAAGAGTTATTGGATTCCGACTGTTTTCCTTGTGCGTGACCCAATGCAAATTTTCGACCCTGTTATCACTCTGAATGGTGTTAATGTGGTCGATACAGGGTTTATTATCAGGATTGGGGATAAACGCCTCCGCAACAAGCCTGTGTACGGGTCGTTTACGCATTAATCCGTTAGTCCATAATGCTACAACTGGATAGCCATACGATGTGTGCCAAGGCTTCAAAATCTGCCCTGTTTTATCGTTTCTTACACGCCCTTTTGTACTGACGCTGTAATTGCTGTTTGGTATATTTTTCCAATCTTCTTTCATAACAGAACCCATTTAGACGTTGCACTGTCCCAAGCGTGTTTGTCGCTCGGTCTTGGGGGTGCATCCTGCGGTATGGTCGCCTTGCCCGAGCCGTAGGTGCGTCGCCCTGTTTCACTGTCGATATATTCGCCGATCCCGAGGTTCGGGTTGTCCTGCGGCTTCTTGCCCCGTGAATTACGGTCGTTGTCGTAGTTGCCCTCCATGACCTTTATGCTGTTTCCGCTGTTGCCGAAAAGCCAGTCGAAAGTCGCCGTCCATTCATGGGTATTTTTGCCTTTCAGGAAGTCGCTCGCCTGTATGCGCTTGAAAATCTCCTCCGCCGTCTGCAACCACGCTTCGGGAGTCTTACCCCACTCGTCACAGCGGCATTTGATTTTCTGCCTCCTCGCCTCGCTCAATTTCTGCACCTTGGGCAGAGAAACGCAGACAGAGTTCCACAGGTCGGCGATACCCTGATAAGGGTATTGTATATTCTTCTTTTCTCTATTTTCTTTTTGTTTACTCTCTTTTTCTCTATTATTGTTTACTATACTATGGGGGTTATCGCCGTGATAACTATCATTATCTGATGTTTCCGCTTCGTTATCCCCGTTTTTATATTGTTGTCGCCTGTTTATGAGGCGAGAGAGGCGTTCCCTGTCCCGTTTGCGTTTCTCCATGAGAGAGGCAAAACGACGTTGGTGAGCCTCGCTGTACAGGTGTTGGTCGTCGGTCATTTGGAGAAGCCCTACCTTGCAGCAGTAGTCAACGATTTCCTCCAAAAGCTCGACAGGCACGTCAAAGTCCGCTGCGAGCAGTTCCCGGTTCAATTCGTTGTAATCTATCTCAAAATACTCCCCGTCCGTGAGGGATTCAAGGATAAAGCACCACACGGCATACCCCGTATGCTGGAACTTGCGGCGCAGGGCTTTGACCTTTACGTCGTTCCGCATGTCAGCGTCATGGCTGAAATACTCTGCGTTGTTTTTTTGAGGTCGTGCCATAATCCGTTCAGTTAAAAGTTGCTATGATTGATTTCCGCAGTTTCTCGTTCCGGGCGTTCCACTCGAAAGCCCGTATCATCCACTGCCTGTATTGGAGCGGAATGTCGGCTATCCTGTTGCCCTTGTACTTCCCGAAAGGCATTATCTCGATGGGAGCGTCAGCCCGTGCGTCGATAGCCTGTGTGTCCTCTCGTGTGTACTTCCCTATGTCGTGTATGGGTATGCCGGAGAGAAGTCGTCCTCCCGTTCCGAACATCCGCCACATCTTACCCTGCTCGAACCTTATATCCTCGACACGCCCGAAACGGCTCACGTTGCCGCCGAGGTCAATAATCAGGGCATCCTCCTTGTCTTTGTCAATACGGGTCGCTCGCCCGATAATCTGATAGTACAGGGCTATGGAGGCGGTAGAGATACCGAGGACTATGCAATCTATCCCCGTGTAGTCAAAGCCCGTAGAAAGCACCCTAACGTTGAAAATAACCCGTATCTGCCCGGCTCTGAAACGGTCTATGATGTCCGCCCGTTCCCGTTTGTCCATGTCGCCGTATATCACGGCGGAGTTTTCATATTGGTTTGACAGGTCGATAGCGTCCTGTACGGAGGGTGCAAAGGCGAGTATGTGCTTCCGTTCCGGGTGGCGGTCGAGTGCGTCGATGATAGCCTGCGTGCCGCCGTTGGCTTCGTATGCCTGTTGTACGCTTTCCTCCGTGTATTCGGATTTTGAGGTGTTGAATACCAACAGGCTGTCGTCAAAGTCTGTTGTTTCATACTGCAGCTTGCTCCAATATCCGAGCTTAACCATTTCCGACACCTGCCCGACATGGATAATCTCCTTGAAGAAGTTGCCCTTTTTGCTCCGGGAGGTCAGCATAACGAGCTTTGAGAACGTTCCGCCGTCCCTGTCCCGGTTCGTTTGCAGCTTTACAGGTGTGGCGGTTATGCCAAGGACATGGGTTATTCCGCTGTCTTTGAGGAAGCGACCGAGCATACTGTCAGCCTCACGGGGGTAAAGGTGTGCCTCGTCGATGAGCATCTTCGTGAAGCCGTACCGCTTGAATTCAGCCCCAAGGTTTTTTATTGAGCCTATCGTGGCGTAGGTTATTTGTGCTATCTCCTTGCGCCCGAAACTCGCGCTGTAAATCCCGGCATTCGAGCCGAAATCTCCGCACAGGGTGCAATACTTCAGATAGTTCTGCTCCAACAACTCCTTTGAGGGTTGGAGGACTATCAGCTTGTCGTTGCTGTTCTTGGCTACGTATGCGGTCAGGATTGATTTGCCCCAAGCCGTGGGCAGGACAATGAGGCTCGGCTTCGGCTTCGCCTCCTGAAAGAACCGTATAGCCTTTTCTATCGGTTCGGCTTGGTTTTCCCTGAGTGTTATCATATCGCTGTTATAAGGAAAAGCCCCGTACTTAGGGCTAACCACGCATAACAGCTCGCGTCGGAACGCCTTTCGGCTGTTCCACCCATATACAAGGCTTTTATTTTCTATGTAGTTTATACTGTTCATCTTTCGGTTATTGCAAATATAAAACGATTATATTATAATCACTTCAAATCCATAGGAATTTTTAACCGAGCAGTTAATTCTTCCTTTGAAAACGGCTGTTTCGCTTCCAATACCCGGTGCAGTTTCATCGCTAACCGCTTCGTGTTGTACGTCTTGTTGTCCGTCCCTTTCATATTCTCACACATAAGCTCAATGTAGCGAAGAATGTCATCCCGTTGCTTGTTTGATATGATTATCATCGTTTCTTGTTTTAGGTGTTATTTTAACAGGAAACGCCGTGCGCCCTGTGTCGGTATCGTGAACTCTCTCGCAAGATCGGGGTGCGCAGCCTGAAAAGCCTTTGCGTCAAACTTGTTGCTCGGCTTCGGGGCTTTCCATGTGGCGAGCGTCTGACCTCCATAGCTGATAGCCTCCGCATCTCCAAAAGCAACCTTTATTTTCTCCTCCAAGGCGACTTTCCTTTCTTCAAGCTCCGAGAGCTGCTCTTTAAGCCCTTTCAAGTCCTTGTAAGCCTCGAAGATGTCGTCGTTCACCTCTACAATCTTCCCGTCCGTGTGTCTGTTATATTTCAGCAGAACATCCTGTACGGATTGAGCCGACGGCTCCTGCTTTCCGATGATGTTGTCCGTCCAAAACCTGTCAACTTCTTCAACGAGCCATGCGTAAAAGTCAGGAACAAACTCCATGTCCTTGTAGCCGAACTCCCGACCCGAACATAGCCAAGCGAGGCTTCCCTGTTCAAGTTCTGCGACACCGAGTTGGTATTGAACCTGACAGAACCAGTGCTTCGGCAGGTCGTCCTCGTCAATCTTCATCTGCGTGGTCTTGCATTCCAATATACCCTTGTTGGAGTTGTTCTTTGTCATACCTGAAAGCCAATAGGTGCGGTCGGGGCTTACTTGGAGATAGGGGCGTTCCTTGTTGGCTATAATCCAATCCCCGGCTGAACGCTTGATGATTTCCCGTCCCGTTTCATCGTGCCAAAACATGGCTACGGCATCTTCGAGATAGTGTCCGGCTTTCATCGCAAAGGTTTCACCCTTTGCAGGGTCAAGCCCTAACTTGCGTCTCCATAGCTGATACGGGGTTTCCCACGGGTTCAGTCCTACGATTGTGGCAACTTCGCTGCTTCCTATACCGTTCTTGCGGTGTTCGAGCCATTCTTCCCGGCTCTTTGGTCTGATAATTACGTTATTCATTTCGCTTTGTTATTTTGATTAAAATTCGTTTTTACGGGGCTTTCTTTCCCCGGATAGAGTGTCATACCATACAGGCGGTTATCGGCGGCGTACAAGGTTGAAATCAGCCCAAAGGTCGATAAACTGCTTGCCGCAGTAAACCGCTAACGCTTCGCTTTTCAAGCAAAGGCGAGAGCCGAAGTACGTATCCGTATCCGAGGGGGCGCTAAGCGAGCTCGCACAGGCGAAGCCCGCATATCCTGTTTCATAATCGCCTGTGGATATGAGGTGTCGGTCTTGCTTCTCCTGTTCGTCCATGTTGTTGATTTCGTCCTGTGTGTAGAGCCAAAACCAAGGATACCACCTTACCTCATCTTCTGTAAACTTTGGTTCCCAACCCTCGTTTAAGGCGGCGCAAATTACCCTTAGTTGCAGATACGCTTCCAACTCGGGAGAAAAGTTCTCGCCTAAATGCCATTCTTTTACAAACGGGTGTTCCTCTCCGAGTTCCAACATTGCATCTACAAACGTCTTGATGCGCTCTGTTACGGGTCGATTGTCGGCTTTCTGTGCCGTTTCTGAACTTAACTCGGGGAAAAGTGCGAGAAGAAGTTTCTTTCCGCTCTCATCGGCTGTATTAAACGCAGCCTTTACGTTTTCAATTTTGATTTCCATAATGCTGTTACTTTTTGTTGGTTGATGATTTCTTGTTGTCTTTCTCTTCCTTGATTTCGCCCGTTTCAGGGTCAACATTTGCCGGAACAGCCGGAGCTGCGCCCGTAGCCTGTGCCATAGCTGCTGCCGCCTTTTCCTGCGCTGTGGTCGCTTTCTTAGCGGCTTCCTCCTGCGCTTTGGCTTCAATGGCTGGCTGTACGAATGTTTCCTGTACGGTGGTCGTTCCCTCCTTGATTGCATTCCATGTCGCCCGGAGTTCAAAGAGGCGTTCCTTGTCAATCTCCGCAACGGTCTTGATGCCGAGATATTGGCATATCATCGCTTCCGTAACCCCGGCTTTGGCGAAGTTCGCTAAACAGTTCTTACGGGCTGTTTCAACGTCGATAGCCTGTCCGAGAGCGACCTGTTTCACGTTGTTGATGATTTTCTTCGTTACCGCCTTGGGGATAACCGTCAAAACAGCGTTGCGGAATGCGATAGAGGCTGCGGCGTTCCCTGTCACAACCTGCATGTCCTCGCTGTACGTCTTGCCGTATTTGTTGGTTATGCGGCGTTTTACTTCCTTGCTCACGGCAAAGTTCGTTTCAAGGTCGTGGCAGATAGCCTGTGCCGTTATCATACGTCCGTCGTTGCCGATGATGCGTGTCTGAACACGGAGGTTACCCCAAGCCCCGGCGATGATTTCCGCCATACGGACTGAAAGCCCCTCGATGATGTTGTCGTTTCCGTTTGCGTCCTTTCGCCGGAGGACATAGAAACAATCCTCTGCCGTCTCTTTATCCATTGTGGCGTATGTCGCTATCTTGTTAAGACAGGCGGCAAGGTCACGTGGGTACTGTTTGGCGGTGGCTATCTGAATGTCTACCTCCGCACGGTCAATTGCTTGCAGCATTTCAGCTTGCTTTACTTCGATGATTTCGTTATTCATTTTGATTTGAATTTATTTGCCCTCTGACTGGTTCGGGCGTTCCGTTATTTGTTTCTTGTTGAGTGAGTACCGGGCAAATGTCACGGGCTTGCCTGTCACCCGGTTAATCCCCGTTTCCATCGTCTTTACGATGTCAAGCCCCTCACGGCGCAGATCGCTTATTCTTGACGCGAGGCGATAACAGCCGAAGTCCCTTAACGCTTCAAGCCCGGTTATGCTGCCTCCCTCCAAGAGCCGCTGCCGTATGAGCTGGTTGTGTGTTGATGCTTGTTTCATATCCGTTGTCATTTGTGGGTTGCTACATAAGTGCTTGCCTTGCCCTGTATCTCTCCGTCCGTGAGGATTTTCGTGTCAAGCATCCACGCCTCCAACTCGGCTTTCTTGAAATACAGCTTGCGCTGCTTCTTGAAATGCGGTATCTTCTTTCCGCTTGTCAGTCGGTAGATGTGTCCGACGCTTAACCCCGTGAACAGGGCAGCTTCATCAATGTTCAGAACAGTTTTTGACCCTATCAGGGTAAGTTCCGCTATGTGGTCGAGCTTGTTGCTCAAATCCTGTAATGTCGTATCTGCCATATCCTTTCGTTTTTAGATTTAATCGTCCTCGTCCAATTCTTCCGGTAGATACCCGGCTCTGTGCAGACGCTTCCCTACGTAGAAGCATATCAGGAGGCTTGCCATCGCAACAGCCTTAATCAGAAAGAACTCGCCGAACGGCATAGGGTCACGTGGGTATTCCTCTCCGGCGATGACAATAAACGAAAGGAAACCCCAAATGCCCAATATCCATAGCACAGCCCATTTTACGGCTTTGCTCCTTTGTGTTTTACTCTTCTCCATAGTACAGTTCCGTTATTTGTCTGATTAGATTCTTGTACTTTATCATAAGCCTTATCAGTCGGTTGTTCTCTCCGTTCAACCGCTTGTTGGCAAGTTCGAGAGCCTTGATGTACCGCTCGTCCGATTTTCCGTTCCGACACACCGTGATTTCAACGTCAGCCATCTCGGGCTGCAGATCATCGTCAAAGCAGCTTATCGTGGTTTGACGCACTGTCTTACGGGATTTCTTTGTAGATGTTTCCCCGTTCTGTTGCTGTGCTTTCCGTTCCCAATACGCCTCGACGTATTTCTTGTTGTATTGGTATTTTAGCCTGTTCGCCTCCTTGCTTGCCATAACCTATCCCTCCTGCCCATTAAGGCGTTCCTCAACCCGGCGGCGGATAACGTATATCGTGCCGATGCTGTGGATGCCGTATTTGCTCATCAGATGTTCCATAACGACCGTCTTGCTCTGTCCCTTTACTGACATCAGGTCGTTGTATTCGTTGTAGATAGCCAAGTCGCGAGCCTCTCGCTCCGTCTGGCAGGGTGTCTTAAAAACCTTAGCTTCCATTCTTTCGCTTTTATTTTCAATTTTACTTATTGGTTTATTTCTGATTTCGGAAACAATTTCATAACTTTGTGCGGTTATTTAATCGTAACACGGTGCAAATATAAACAAAGTTTCGTTTTCATAAAAATAAATCGAAATCAAATTGTCATTTTAACGAAAATTATATCTTATATGAATGAGATACAACGTGTTAGAAAGGTTATAAATTGGCTTATCTTCCAAGATATTGCCGAGAATGAACGTGAGTTGTCGGAGAAGTTGGGTTATACAAAGTCCTCATTCTCACAGATAGTAAACGGGAAAGTGCCTCTGTCGGACAAATTTGTAAAAAAACTATGCTCGCTCGATGAGAATATAAACGAAGTTTGGGTTTCAGATGGCACGGGTACAATGTTCAAAAATAATCCGAACAGTGAAAATGGGGTGACTATTCCGGCAAGCGCATGGAATGTTATACAGCATCAGGCAGAGAGCCTTGCCGCCCGTGACCGTCAGGTTGACGAGCTTATCGGAATGCTGAAAGACCAAATTCAAGAATACAAAAAAGCAGTTGCCCGGCTGGACGACAATGCCGCCTCTGCCGCTGCCGTATAATCGGCTTCGGCGTATGGGAGAGGAAAGTACCCAAATATTGATTTTAATACGATACGGATATGAACGAAAGATTACAGGAAATCATCAGATATAAGACAGGCGGTCGTAAAACCGCCTTTGCGGAGCTTATGGGATGGACACCGCAGTATCTCGCCAAATTACTCAACGGAGAGAATTTCGGGTTGCAGCCTGTTTTGTCGATACTTGAAAAACTGCCGGAGATAAACGCCCGTTGGTTTTTGTTCGGGCAGGGCAGCATGTTGGAGATAGGCAAGATGTTCGACCTCCAGCGTGAAACTATGAGCCACATCCAAGAATTGCTCGACCTTGACAAGTACATACCCTATATGTCGCCGGAGGAGCTTCATCAATTCGAGGAAGCCTTGACGACAGGCAAAAAGCCTGTTTTCAGCCCCGACACGCTTTCCAAATGGCAGGAACGGTTAAACGCCCGTGAGAGTGAGATAAACGCGAAATTCGCCGAAGCAAACAAAAAATCGGAGGAACTATGCAGACAGAGGACAGCCAAAAAGTGATAAAGCGTTTTTTTGAAGCCCTGTACTATTTGAAAGACATGAAGATTATCCGGGGCAAGCAGACGTTTACAAACGAGTTCGGGATAAACCGTTGGAATTTGAACACGCTCGAAAAGGATATGTCGCGTGACATATTTCAGGTGTCGTGGCTAACCTATCTTGTGCAGAAGTACGGCGTTTCCTCTACTTGGCTTCTGACGGGCAGGGGAGAGATACTTGCGTTCAATAAGGACAAAAATAAAGAGGGCAAAGCCGATAAATAGCCTTGCCCTCCTGCTCCGTTTCATTCTTCGTCAGGATCTTTGCCGTCGTTTAATATGCTCGGTATCTTGGCGACCGCCGCCTGTTTGTTCTTGTCTAATACTCTGGCATAAATCTGCGTCGTTCCGATTTCCCTATGCCCAAGGAGCTTGCTTACGGTGTATATGTCCGTGCCGAGGTCAAGCATCATCACGGCGAAGGTATGCCGCCCGGAATGAAATGTGATGTGCTTCTTTATCCCGGCACCCATGCACCACTCCCTTAGCGTACTGTTCGTCACGTGTGGCGAGTGAATCCAATCGAACACGTTGTCATCGGGTTTCCCTCGCTCGCCCATAAGCTCAACGGCTTCGGGGGCGAGGTCAAGATATTCAAGCCCGTTTGTTTTCTTTTGGTTGAAAATGATACGTGTAAAGTTGTCCTGCGTATAAACGTCTTTCCATTTGAGCCGCTCGATGTCGCTACGGCGCAGACCTGTCAGGCAGGAGAACAGGAACGCCCGTTTGACGGACGGATAATGGCATTCCGTCCGGGCAAGCAGCCGAACCTCGTCTATCGTGAGGTACATCCTTTTTCCCTCTTCCGCCTTGATGCCCTCTATTCCCCGTATGGGATTGTGCGCAATGATGCGCTCGTCGTATGCCTTGTTGCAACAGGCACGCAGCTTGTTGAAATAGGAAACCTTGCTGTTTCGGGCGAGCGGTCTGTCCTTTACTCTGTCCCGGCTGTCCTCCGACCACGCACACGCCTCGTTTTCGAGGTATTTCTTGAAGCCCAAGACAAACTCCCTGTCAATGTCTTTCCATTTGAGCGTTTTCAGTTTCGGTTCGTATTTGAGCAGGTGTTTCAGACAGGAGTTCCAATTTCCCCAATTCCCCATGCTGTCGCTCTTGAAACGCTCCTTGCACATAGCCACATAGTACTCGTAGAAGTTGCTGTCCTCCTTGAACGGAGATTTGAAACCATACTCGCTGTTCTGCAATTCGACGAGCCGTTTCGCCCGGATAGCCTCGGCGAGCTTCAGCGTTTCTTGGTTTCTCCGTTTGTCCTCCTTGTTCGTTTCGGGGATTAGGTACAGTTTAAGGTACTCATACGACCTCTGCCCGTTCAGGTAGATGTCGAGGTACAGCGAGATAAGACCTGCCGGGGTCTTGCGCTGCCTTAATCGGATAGGTTCTTTGGATTGTCCCATAATTTTGTTGCTTTTTGTTGTTCAATCTATACGAGCAACAAAGTAACAACAAAAAAACGACAATTCGGGTATAATTTGTGCAAAATAACTATGTTTTTCAATCTATGGCTAAACGGCTGAATTTACGTGAGTTATTTCGCATAAATTGTATCCTTTTTGTATTTGAGTTGACATGGTAAAAATACGGGTCATTTTCTATTGCAAAGATAGGCAAAAATGTGGGCTCACACATAGCTGTTTCCCCTATGAGTAGGTAGGGGATTCTCTACTGTGATTATGGATTTGGGACGGATCGTATTTTTAGTTGTATGGAAGGACGGTTGCAGGATCAAGGTTTTTGAAGGATGTGGTATGGGCTTCAGATGATCTTCAGGTCTTTTGCTATTCTGCACGCCTCAATGGAGTTTTTCACCTGTAGCTTTCCCAGGATGCCCTGTCGGTGCCGGCTTACCGTGTTGATGCTGATACACAGCAATTCGGCGATGTCCTTGCTTGTCAGTCCTTTGTCGATGAAGCCCAGGATCTGTTTCTCTCTTGCCGACAGAATGTCCTCATTGTTCTGCTTCTTCGGTTCTATGGTGTGGCCGTCGGAGGAATCGACGATGATACATTTGGAGGGGAAGTCAATGGTCAGAGGGGTGTACAGGCAGAGGGCAAGGCATAAGGTCTCGTGTGAGGCACTGTAGATGTAGAACATCCGATGCAGCACGGGTATATAGCTGCCAGTAGCTGTCTTCATCCGCAGCTTGCTCATCAGATAATAGTCGGAACGTTTTTTCCCCGGTTGTCGTTTGACGAAATGGTAGAAGCACAGTTCCTGCAGATGCTTGCCTGCCAGATCATCGGGATGGATCCGGTTGAAGATTTCCTTTTCCCAGATAGAGTGCACCATGCCTTCTTTCATGTCTTTGCCCAGCCCGAATACATGCGCAAAGCCACCATAGAAGATATGACTTATGTTGGTACGCAAGTCACTCAGTACGGCGATGGCATTTTCTATCCTTGCATAGTTGGCTGCCATGTCGATGAATTCGCTTGCCATACTTCCATAAGCCGGTTCGTGAGAGAAATTCTGTGCGGAGAATTCCTTGTTTAATATATCTATGGTGGTCTTCATATAGTCACAAAATGGTTATTTATGATTATTGCGCGGTTTCTAGCGATATCTTATCTTTGCAAAGATAATTAAAAAGAATGATTTTTATGGTAATTAAGTCTATTAAAAGGTTTATGCTTTTATGCGGATCTATGTTTGCAGTATCTTTAGCCAGCCAGGCACAGTCGTTAGATAAGATGCAGTGGTTCAATGAACCGGAACAGTGGGAGGTGAAAAACAACACCTTGGTCATGGATGTCACGCCTCACACGGACTATTGGCGTATCTCGCATTATGGCTTTACCGTGGATGACGCACCGTTCTTCTACACGGTACGTGGCGGTGAGTTCGAGGTGAAGGTGAAGGTGTCTGGCGATTACAAGGCACGTTTCGACCAGGCCGGTCTGATGATTCGCTTGGATCACGAGAACTACATAAAGGCCGGCATTGAGTTTGTCGATGGTAAGTATAATCTGAGCACCGTAGTGACCCACCACACGAGCGACTGGAGCATCATCTCTTTGGACAAGCCGGTTAAGTTCATCTGGATCAAGGCTGTGAGACGTCTCGACGCAGTAGAGATCTTCTATTCGTTCGACGACAAGAACTATACGCTGATGCGTAATGCATGGCTGCAGGACAATCATCCTGTCATGGTCGGTATGATGGGTGCTTGTCCTGACGGCAACGGCTTCAAGGCTTCGTTTGAGAATTTCTCCATCAAGCATCTGCCCGACATGCGCCGCCTGCAGTGGCTCGAGAAGAACAGCGCTGAGAATAAGTGATGCTGCCCGACATGACGGATCTTTCCGGATCCCCCGGCGGATCCTTATGGTATGGGCCTGAGGCATGACAAAAGGTTGTCCCGCAAGTTCTGTCTTGATAGGATTGTCGCCGAATGGTGGTGTCGTGTGAAGATAGGGTTTGCGGGACAATTTGTCTTACTATGGTGACGGAGTGTAAATAAAGCCGGTAAGGCTATTTTTCTGTAAGATAGGTACAATTATAGAGATTTGAGGTAGGATACTTTGATGATAAAGCACTATCTTTGTACCGGATAAAAATAAAAAAATCGACCCTATGAAAACAAATCTTATGTATGACATGTATGTTCCGACCCGTGTCATGTTCGGAGTCGGGATGTTGAACAGATTGAGTGAGCAGCCCCTCCCGGGTAAGCGTGCGTTGATCGTTATATCCAATGGCAAGTCGACGCGTGCCAACGGCTATCTTGCGCGTACGGAGGAGCAGCTGCACAAGGCTGGCGTGGAGACTGTCGTATTTGCCGGTGCGACGCCCAATCCCACCGTGTCCGATGTAAATGCCGGCGCCAAGGCGGCACGTGAGAACGGATGCGATTTCCTTGTCGCTCTCGGAGGTGGCAGTGTGATGGACTGCTCGAAGGGCATCGCCGTGATGGCGACGAATGAAGGGGAGTTGTGGGACTATGTGACCATCGGCTCGGGCAAGGGTCATCCCATAGCTGTGCGCCCTCTGCCCATCGTGGCTGTTACGACTACGGCCGGGACAGGATCGGAGACGGATAATTCGGGAGTCATTACCAAGGAGGATACTTTCGAGAAGGCATTTATCGGTGATGCGTCGCTGTTCCCCGTGCTTGCTATCGTCGATCCCGAACTGATGGCCACGGTGCCGCCTGCCTTCACGGCCTACCAGGGCTTTGATGCCTTGTTCCACAGTACGGAAGGCTATATTGCAGGAGGTGCCAATCTGATGAGTGACATGTATGCCCTTACAGCCATCGAGCATTTGGCCAAGTATCTGCCCCGTGCGGTGAAGGATGGCAAGGACATGGAAGCCCGTACGCATGTGGCATGGGGCAACACGCTCTCCGGTGCGGTGATGTGCCTGACGCTCATTACCAGTGAGCACGCCATGGAGCATGCCCTTTCCGCTTATCATCCGGCTCTGCCTCATGGTGCCGGTCTGATAATGATCAGCAAGGCATATTATAAGTATTTCATTGAGCATCATGCCTGCGACGACCGTTTCGTCCGTATGGCACAGGTGATGGGCATGCCTGAGGCTACGAAGCCCGAGGACTTCCTGACAGCCCTTACCCGTCTGCAGGAAGCGTGTGGCGTGGCCGACCTGAAGATGTCCGACTATGGCATAAAGCCTGACGAGCTGGAGACACTGATGCGCAATTCACGTGAGGTGATGGGCATTATGTACACCAGCGACCGCGTAAAGATGAGCGATGAGGATATCGTGAATGTTTATAAGGAGTCATATAAGTAAAATCGGTAGCCCCTCCTGCCTTTCTCGCCAGGAGGGGCTGCTATTCTCTTCAATCATCCAAAGGAGATCAGTCCAAGGGCGTTATAGCCTTTTAGAAATTTATTCTTTGATTTCCCTTGGTCATTCAGAGCTGATGGATTTCCTGCTATTTCCGGGCAATCGGCTCGTGATCTTTGTCAAAGGCATAGTCGGGCTGCGTCAAGACAGCATGACGGACAGAATGTCCGCTAAGGAGATGAAAGATGTCGGATGGCCTATAAGACAGATGTTTGCGGTTGAACGCGATTAAGGTTAATAGATTGTCGGCAGCTTGATGAACAGATGGCTTGTCGTCTCGGTATGGATGCTTGTCGCTGCCGTGGCGGGAGCTTATGCGCGACAAAGAGTCGTTGACCATACACATAATACATATATGGAACAGAATATCATAAGATTGACGGTTAATGGAGGTAAGACTTTCACCGCTACATTAGCGGACAACCGGTCTGCCCGGGCCCTGAAGGAGCAGCTCGCCAAAGGGGATATTACTGTGAGGATGGAAGACTATGGCGGTATGGAGAAAGTCGGTCCGCTGAATACTGCCCTTCCGCGTTGTGACGAACGGATAGAGACAGCCCCGGGAGATCTCATTCTCTATCAAGGCAGGTACTTTGTTATCTACTATGCGGCCAATGTGTGGAGCCTGACCCGTCTGGGCAAGATAGATAATGTCGATGGCAGCGGATTGAAGTCGGCCCTGGGAGAGGGGATAGTAACGGTCACATTGTCATTGGCGCATTGACCCCTTGACGAAGCAGAAGGCACACGGAGAAGTTGGGGAGCATGGAATTATGCTCTCCGTTTTTGTATTAGGATGCCGACTTATGAGCTGAGATAAGCTATCGCCCCTTCCGCCTCGGCTTGTCAAGGTGTGTTTCTGCTAAGTGTCAGTTGCCGGCACTTCTCTCTTTCCTCCACAAGGGTAGGGGTGCACGTCAGATGGTTTTCGTAGCGTTCCGGTTCGGTAAGATATTGACCAGCCGGTCCGGAAGGACTTTGCCGTAGATCAGATATTGACAGCAGTGCCGCTTACTGCCACCATCAGCATGGAGTTTCCCTCACCGACGGTCTCATAGTCAATGTCAATTCCGACAATGGCATTTGCACCGAGCATGAACGCACGCTCCTGCATTTCCCGCATGGATTCTTCTCTTGCTTCTGCGAGAACTTTCTCATAACTTTTGGAGCGACCGCCCAGGACATCACGGATGCCTGCGAAAAAGTCTTTTATGAAGTTGGCGCCGATGATGGTCTCGCCGGTTACGACACCTTTATATTCCTTTATGGTATGACCTTCTATGGTCGGAGTAGTTGATAATATCATATATCTTAAGTTTTTCACAAATTTAGATAAAACGGCTTATATAAGCAAGGAAATCGCGATTATTTTGTTTCATCCCAATTGATCATTAGAGGTACAGAGGATGTCGCATGTCTGACGGCAGACTTTGGAGGCGTCCTTGCAATGGCATAAAGCTAAGGTTTGCGATATATGCTATTCCCGAAACAGGTACTATCCTGCACATAATAGTCGATTGATAGGATTCAGAAGTGGTATAAAAAAGCTGTGTGTCAATGCGCTTATAGCCATTGATGCACAGCTCTTGACCTTCTGAATTTATGAGACTCATCTCATTTGACATTACTGGCGGCGAGGTGGCACTGATCGGTGTCCTGTCATTGGGGATGATTTCTCTTTTGGCATGTCTCTATCCGGTTGGCATTCAAGATCTCATCATCGCAGTTCTTTTAGTATCTGTGCGTTGGCTTCATCTATTATGGTGCTGTTCAAGGATGCCAGATAGATCTGGGTGGTCGTCTCGGAGTGGTGCCCCATACCTTCACTGATGATGGAGATGGGGATATTCTTTCTCTTGGCCACGCTTGCCCATGTATGGCGTGCAACGTACAATGTCAAGGGTACTGAGATACCTATCTGTCGGGCCAGTGTCTTCAGATTCTTATTTGTCTTGAACAATGCACTTTTATATTGGTTTCGGTTGTCGTGTGTCGTCTTGAGGATCGGCAATAAATAAGGATCGCAGCACAATGGCTCATATTTACCGACGATCTGCTGCATGCAGTCCTCCCAACGGATGCATAGCTTTTGCCCTGTTTTACGCCGCCGGTAGGAGAGGACCCCGTTTTTCAGATTGTTCTTTTCGAGATAGGCCATGTCGATAAATGACATGCCGCGTGTATAGAATGAGAAGAGGAACATGTTGCGGGCAAGGTCTAAAGCCGGCGCGTCGCTCAGGTCGAGTGCTTTCAGTTTCTTGACGGCTTCCAAGGGAATGGCCCGTTTGGTGGTCTTGTCTATTCCGGTATAGACATGCCGGAAAGGATAGCGGTTGTTGGTGAGCTCTTTTTCCACGGCCCGGTTGTACACGGCCCGGAGTATTCTCATATAGAATGAGCTGCTGTTACGGGTGACCCCGCGGTTGTGGAGATATGCCTCATACAGCAGCATCAGGTCGGCGTCGATCTCGTCCAGGAGTATGTCTGCTCCCTGGCGGAAACGAGTAAAGCTGTTCAAGGTGGTGCGGTAGGTCTCTGAGGTGCGCTGCTTGTCCATCTGTTCGAGTTGGGCGATGAGACTGTTCATGAATGGGAACAATGTGGGCCGGTCGGTCGATGGCTTGGACAGGCCGGGCACTTCTGCGGCATTTCCGTCTTGCTCATTCTCCCATGGCCGGTCATAGGCAAAGGCGCTTATATTGCTGTCCCATCCATAGATGGAACTGTTGCAGCCGGTTTTGGATGAATGGATCATCGGGTTGCGGATAATCAGATAATAGACACGGTCGCTTTTCCCTTCGCCTGTAGCGGAATTGAATTTGATTTTTAAACTTCTCATAGCACTTTGTATTTTATGGGGTTGGTAATATTCGTCTTGCTGGCTTTTCGTTGCCGACGAATGGCATGGATGGTTGTGGGATAGGATATAGCCTCCTGTCGGGAGTCTGGTGTCAGCTGATTTTGCCGACAGTGACTTCCTCTTGATTGGTCAGTGCGGATGAGTGATGCCGAACTAAGGTAGTGGGAGGTGGTAGATGAAAAAGGGTAAAAGACTATTCTTTAAGTAAGGTTATCTCTGAATAAGAAGTCCGTTGGGATAATGCGTCTCAGCAGGCTATGGCGTAAAAACAGGATCAGGACGCTCCTTTATATAAGGAGGCGTCAGGATAGCCCTTGTTTGTCGAGGCTGTAGGTGGTAGCCTGGATAGGGTAGATGTTACTTTTGAAAGTTACTTATATTAAGGTGTTCTGAAGAGGGATCACATTCAGAAGTAAGTCCGTTTTTGCCGTCCTGAATACTTATGAGATGGTCTGTACTTCTGTTTGTGGGAAAGTGCGTCAGACCCGGCAAAGGACGTAAGTCTTTGATGTCATCAAGAAAATACCGTCCTTGTCGGTTGTTTATTAATGAAGTGATGCCGGTTGTCTGTATGCGGTGGCCCAGCCGGTAGGATTTCGTCTCCCATGGCTGTTTACGCTCCGGCAGGGCTGCCGGTGTCAGACACGGCGCAAGATGCGGGGAAACTGATAAGCGAAGATCAGCGTGCAGAGGATGGCTGCGGTGGCATCCGATATTCCTTCGGCGGCAAACACACCGGTGACACCCATGAACTTCGGCAGCAGCAAGGCCAATGGTATGAGCAGTATGACCTTACGGAGCAAGGCTATGAATACGGAGACCTTGGCTTGTCCGAGAGCTACGAACATATTCTGGCAGGTGCGTTGCAAGCCGAATATGGTCATGCCGCACATGAATATGGGCATGGCCCGGTGTATGGTTCCGATGAGTGCCTCGTCGCTGGTGAAGGCGGCGGCCACCAAAGAAGGGAACAGGACCATGAACAGTACCATCACGAAATTGAAGGTGAACATGATCGCCAGTACGATCTTGAAACATTCCTTTACGCGGTCTTTGTCCCTGTGCCCGTAATTATAGCTGACAATAGGAACAAAGCCCTGTGCAAAGCCTGCAAGCGGAACGCTCACGACCAGCATGGCGCTCTGCATGATCGCCAGGGCACTGACGTTGATGTCTCCAAACTTTTCAAGACTGCTGTTCAGTACAAAGCCCACGAGGCTCTCCGTGCTCGACATTATGAACGGAGAGACACCTAGGGCAAGGATGTGGGTGAGCACGTTTCTGTCAAGGCGCATGTATCGGAGCTCCAGCTTGAGCGAGGCCCGTTTCGAAGTGAGGAAACCGATGATCCAGCATGCGCTGCATGCCTGCGAGATGACCGTTGCCAGTGCCGCACCCTTGACACCCATTCCCAGGACGAAGATGAAGATCGGGTCAAGTACGATGTTGAGAAGGGCACCGATGAGCACCGAGTACATGGCGATGGCCGGACGCCCCTGGGTGTTGATGAAGGTGTTGAGTCCGATGGAGGTCTCGACAAAGAGGGTGCCCAGGAGGTAGATGGAGAGGTAGTCTTTTGCATAGCCGACCGTGTTCTCTGACGCACCCGTGAGCAGTAGCAGTGGCTCCATGAAGATATAGGTCAGGGAAGTGGTCAGGAGGGTGAAGATGAGCAGAAGTACGAAGCCGTTGCCCAGGGTCTGTCCGGCCCGCTTTCTGTCACCCTGTCCCAAGGCGATGGCGGCCAGGGGAGCACCGCCGCCGCTGACAATGGCCGAAAAGGCAGAGATGAGAATGATGACGGACCCCGTAACACCGATACCTGCCAGCGCATGGGTACCGATACCGGGAATATGACCGATATATATTCTGTCAACCAGATTGTATAAGAGATTTGCAATCTGTGCCGCCACTGACGGCAAGGCCATTCGTAGTACAAGTGGCAACATCCGGTCAGTGCCAAGACGTTCTTCGTAGGCTGTATTGCGTGCCTTTGTCTTATCCATCATTACCTTAAATTCTCTGACTGTTCTATTGAGAATCATACTGCCATGCAAGAACAGATAACTTTAAAACGGGCAGTATTCTTGATTTCGAGAGACAAAATTACACAATATTCGGCAAATGGCACGTCTGACAGTCGTATTAATTTTATGGGGCAGGGTGGGCCTGTGGGGTAGGACGTAACCGTAAGAATGTTTATAATCAGTAAGTTGGAAGGTATATGCTGTTGTGTGACGTCGGTTAAGGTATGAGGGCTTGGCGAGAAGGGTATGACCGGTGGGAGAAGCGGACGGGAAATGGCAGCTTGTCTTTTGAAAAGGTCGCTTCTGTGTTTAGTGGTCGTTAAGGGTTTGAAGGAATGTCGTCCTATTGTCGGATAGTCTGTCATCTTACTGATTACTAAAAGCCTAACGGGTTGCGTCTCTCATAAATGCCGGTAGGGGTAGGAGACATCGGACAAGCCGATAAGATAATATTCAAATAAAAGTCTGTGATCTGATCGGGATCAGAACTTAATAATTAATAAAAGTTAATTCAAGTTTAGAATTCAGACGGTCATACGTTATAAGAGCAAACAAGACAAGACATGAGGCAAACAGAGTTCGAACAAATAGCAAGATCAACAAGGGCGAAGGCGGTAGCCACGGCTCTTGCGTACTCTGTTGGCAAGGAAGAGGCTGAGGATGTGGCCCAGGAAGTGATGCTGAAGCTGTGGACCCTGCATGGGGATATCGACAGCAGGGAGGATATGGAGAAGCTGGCAGTGTGTATGGCACGCAATAAGGCAATCGATATCCACCGCCGTCACTCACTGCAATCCATAGACGATAGAAGTGATCTCTTGGACAATAAGACACCTCCTCCGGACACGGACATAGAGATGGAGGAGAACCGGACATGGCTTCTGAAGCGGATTGCGGAGCTGCCTCCGACGGAATATCAGATATTGAGGTTGCGGCAGGTCGAGCGTAAGACGAATGAAGAGATAGCCCGTCTGCTCGGAATGGAAAAGACGTCCGTGGCGACATTGCTCTCACGGGCACGAAATAAGATACTGAAGGACTTCCAACAACGAATGAGGATATAATATGGATAAGGATATTGAACGGCTCTTAAAGCGATTCATGAACGGTCTGACTACGGTGGAAGAAGAAAACCGTATCGCAGAATATTTCCGTACGCATGAGGTGGACGCCGAATGGAAGGCATATAAGGATATGTTTGCATGGTTCGACGACGGCATGCCCTTGCAGGCCGGAGAAGGACGGCATGCAAAAACGGGTGGCCGCAGGGCCAGGATCGTAGCTGTGGCTATGGCTGTGGCGGCTGCGATTGCTGCACTGATCATCATGACGGGAGTCGGCCGGACAGGTGATGCGGCTGTCGGAGAAACGGCAGACATAGCCCAATCGTCGGCAGCGGAGCCAGGAGAGGACACACCGGTGATGAAGGATTCACTGGCGGCCGACTCGGTGAAAACGGAGGAAGCTAAAAAGCCACTCAGGAGAAGTGGCAAGCCCCGGAGAAGGGTGTACGAGATGAAGCCGCCCAAGACCTATCTTGCCCAGTCAGAACGCGACTCTGTCAATGCCGTCGCCAAACAGATGGTGGAGGAAAAGCTGTGGCAGATGAGCGAGGAGCAGGAACACAGCCTCCAGGAACTCTATCAACTGTGTGAGAAGCAGGATCAGGAGATCGAATTGATAGCGACCTTTAAGGATGGCGTCGATTATGAGACAGAGGCAACAGAAACAGAAGAAGAAAATGAATACTATTAAAAAACATACCATTATGAGAACATTAAGATATCTTGCCGCAACAGTAGCTTGTATGCTGCTGTCGGCGTCCGCCTATGCCCAAACGAATATTGCCAAGGCTATGGATGATTTGATAGGCAATAAGAGTTATGCTCAGTATATCAAGAGTGAGATCTACAAGGAAAGGGACAGCTCCGGGCACGTCTCCTACTGCTATATATACGGGTTTAGTCTTCCGGAAAGTAAGGCAAAGGTGTTGGACAACATACAAAGGGCATTTGATAAGGATGCGGACCAAGCCTATAAGATTACCAAGAGATCGAGTGGTATGAGTGATGACAGGCTCTTGATGCGAATAAGTTATGGGGTCAACTCGGACAAGGAGATTCTTCTCGGGACGAAAACGGATTTCAACTACAACATTATGCTTTTTGATGACAGTCAGGACAATCTTTATAGATATGTCTATGCCATCAGGTGGAAAGAAGACGCAGCGGAAAATAGGGTGGAGGGCACAATCTATCAGGTGTACGGCAGGAACCCGCAAAAGGCGAAAGGAGATGATGCCGGCATGAGAATAACAAACGGCATGGATTTCCTGAAGGTATTTGGGAATCTGAGGGCTGCGTTCTTGACAAGCTCGAAAGATGCAAGTAATGTTACATTCAATACAGGCCTCATCTATAAGGTCGTGGAGATGTGCAAGAAGTACGGTCACATGCTTAGCAACAGCGAGAAATCGGTATGTATTGAGGGTATTACAAGTATGCAGAACGCTGGTGGGGATAACTATTCCAAAGCGCTGCTCAGAGAAGCGGTTAATGAACTGAAGTAAATTTCTTACTCTATATATTACGAACTAAAGCAAGTCCGATTCCGCCATTGTCGTTAGATAAGGGCGGAATCTTTTTTTGTCCTCTCAGAGAGAGGAATCTGTCTGGGAAAGTTCTGTTATTTTTTGTAAAAAAGGATGCCGTTCCGACAAATCTGTTTGATTTATCCTTACTTTTGCAGTTTTCCTGTACGTATGAAGGCTACAGGCTTGAAGTCTGTATTGATGAGTTGGGGAAGATTTATACTCATTCTATTCTTATGCACGTAACCTCCATATATGGTGTAGAAGTCAATATAATGAGCTGTAACGTATTATTCAGTATATAAGGAAACAGAACGAGAGAGATTATACCATCCTTATTAGCAGGAGGCTTTCTTTCGTTTACAGTAACGTTCGCACTGCGCACAGATGTCATACCCCAGCATCGCTCCCAAAATGAAGTCTTCTTCAGGCGAAAGCAGATTGAGCGGTCTGTCCGCCAGAAAACGGATGGCCCGAATGCACTCCGGACGGCCGAAGAACAGATTGATGCTCGTGTCCGAAGCTGGTTGTACCAGAAAATCTATGTGCTGACTCCTTAGACGGGAGGTGGCAAAGACTTCGTACTTGCGGTTGACCGTATAGAGCACCATGCGGCGTACACCTTTCTTATACTCGTACACGTGGTTCAGAAACACTTTCAGGTCTGCCGGGAGGATGTCGGGGGATGATATCATGTTCATAAAGCTAAAGATGAAGAGAGAAAAATGGTCAGAAGTTTTTCTTCAGGTCAGCGGCCCAGGCACTGATGCGGCTGGCGGTCTTGCCACTTTCGTTCA
>ULRH01014942.1_pt1 | contig 52786 bp, 56 predicted proteins | sample 1955271 | NCBI WGS metagenome assembly ULRH01 (sample SAMEA4835677, study PRJEB28245) | human gut metagenome | biome: gut microbiome; material: fecal sample | place: Denmark | collected 2008 | reverse complement strand
CAGAGAACAGAATGAAAGCTGTTGCTTCTGTAACATTCGATAACGAATTCGCAGTTCACGATATTAAAGTTATCGAAAGCCAAAATGGATTATTTATAGCTATGCCTAGCAGAAAAACTCCAAACGGAGAATTCAAGGATATAGCTCATCCAATCAATGCTGAAACTAGAGAGAAAATTCAAAAAGCTATTTTAGAAGCTTATGAAGCTCCAGAAACAGAAGAATCAGCAGAATAATAAATAAAAAGCACTTTTACTAGTGCTTTTTTTGTTATTGCCTGTAACCTTTTTTGTTGTATTTTTTTAAAAAGCTTGAAAAAAAGCAAGAAACAAGATAAAATAAATAATAGTTTAATTAATAAGTAAGGTGATAAAATTGTTTTTAATTGCAGGATTAGGAAATCCAGAGGAAGATTATAGCAATACAAGGCATAATATGGGCTTTGATACAATTAATAAATTAGCAAAACAATATAAAATAGAAGTTAATAAAAATAAATTCAAAGGATTATATGGAATAGGAAATATAGAAAATCAAAAAGTAGTGCTTTTAAAGCCACAGACATTTATGAATTTAAGTGGAGAGAGTATAAAAGAAGCAATCGATTTTTATAAAATACAAAAAGAAAATATAATAATTATATATGATGATATGGATGTAAAACCAGGAACCATAAAGATAAGAAAAATAGGAGGTCCGGGCTCACATAATGGAATGAAATCAGTTATCCAAAACATCAAAGATAAAGAGTTTACTAGAATAAGAGTAGGAATAGGAAAACCAGAAAATAAAAGTGATATGATAAAATATGTAATAGGAAATGTTTCAGAAAGTGATAAAAAAATACTAGATGAAGCTACTACTATAGCTAAAGATGCTGTTATAGAAATTTTAGAAAATGGTGTTGACAAAGCTATGAATAAATACAATTAAAACATAAAAAGGAAGGTAAATATGACAGAGTTATTAATACAAGAAAATCAAGAAAAAAAACAAATTGCATTAGTAGAAAATGGAAAATTAATAGAATATTATGAAGAAGATAATAAGACAAATAGAAGAGAAGGAAATATTTATATTGGAATAGTAAAAGATATTATAAAAGGGATGCAAGCAGCTTTTGTAGATATTGGAACAGAAAAAAACAGCTTTATACATTTAAAAGATATTTTACCAAAAATAGATGAAACAAAAGAAACGCAAGATGAAAATATAAAAATTTCAGATATAATAAAGCCAAATCAAAAATTATTGGTTCAAATAAAAAAAGATAGTAACGAAAAAAAGGGTGCAAGAGTATCAACACATATTAATTTACCAAGTAAATATATAGTATTAATGCCTAATACTGAAATTATTACAGTTTCTCAAAAAATCGAAAGTGAAGAGGAGCAAAAAAGACTAGTTAAATTAGTAAAGGAAAACTTAGAACAAGGAAATGGAGCTATTATAAGAACATCTGCACAAGGAAAAGAAAAAGAAATTATCGAAGATATAAAAAATATTCAAAATAAATGGAATAAAATTATTGAAACAGGAATTAATCCTAATCAAAATAACCCAAAACTATTATATAAAAGTGAAGATATTATAGATAAAATGTTAATGGATATGACAGATAAAGAAATATCAATAAAAAGGGGAAAAGATATATTTAATACTTATGACATAAATAAACAAATCGAAAAAATTCAAAATAGAAAAATATGGCTAAAATGTGGAGGATTTATAACAATAGATAAAACAGAAGCATTAACAGCTATTGATGTAAATACAGGAAAATATACAGGAAATAAAAGTTTAAGACAAACTATTTTAAGAGTAAATCAAGAAGCAACAATAGAAATAGCTAAACAACTAAGATTAAGAGATATAGGTGGAATTATTATTATTGACTATATAGACATGAAGAATCAAGAAGATAGAGAAATAGTAGAAGAACTTCTAAAAGAGGAATTAAAAAAAGATAGAACAAAAACGCAAGTAGAAGGTTTTACAAAATTAGATTTAATGGAAATGACAAGAAAACACATTTGTAGCCACAAAGAATGAGACAAGAGGGACAGGTCTTAAATGTCTCATTTATATGTAAAGAGTAATATTGAAAGTATAAGAAGTTATAAAATGAAAATGAGACATTTAAGACCTGTCCCTCTTGTCTCATCTCAGAAAGGAAGAAAAAATGAACGTAGGATTTGTATCACTAGGATGTAGCAAAAATTTAATTGATACTGAAGCAACTATTGGAAAATTTAAGGAAAATAATTTTAATATTGTGAATGATGAGAAAAAAGCAGATATAATAGTAGTAAACACATGCGGTTTTATAGATTCTGCTAAGGAAGAGGCTATTAATACTATTTTAGAAATGGCAGAGTATAAAAAAGGAAGATGTAAATATTTGATAGCAATGGGGTGTTTAGTTCAAAGATATTATGACGATTTAATAAAATTACTTCCAGAAGTAGATTTATTTATAAAAATAGATGAATATAATCAGTTATGGGACAAAGTAGAGGACTTAGTAAAAAGAAATATTGTAAATAAATCGGAAACTAAAGCCATAACAAAAATAACAGAAATTCCACAAATGCCAATGTTTGAACAAGGTGAATTTTTGGATAGAGTTGTTACAACTGGTAAAAATTTTGCTTATTTAAAAATTGGAGAAGGATGTAGTAATAATTGTACATATTGTGCAATTCCATATATAAGAGGGCCTTTTGTTAGTAGAAAAAAGGAAGATATTTTGCAAGAAGCCAAAGAACTTGCTAAAAAAGGAATTAAAGAGCTAATTGTAATAGCACAAGATACAACAAAATATGGAGTAGATTTATATGGCGAAAGTAAGTTGGCAGAATTGTTAAAAGAATTAAGTAATATTAAAGAAATTAAATGGATCAGATTTTTATATTCATATCCAGAAGGAATTACAGATGAATTAATTGATGTAGTATCTTCTAATAATAAAATTGCGCATTATTTTGACATACCAATTCAACATATTTCTGATAGAGTACTAAAAAGAATGAACCGAAGAACAAGTAAAAATAATATTACAAAATTAATAGAAAAAATCAGAAATAAAATACCAGATGTAACATTGAGAACTAGTTTAATTGTAGGATTCCCAGATGAGACACAAGAAGATTTTAATGAGTTATTAGAATTTGTAAAAAAAGCCAAATTTGATAAATTAGGAGTTTTTATGTATTCAAAGGAAGAAGGAACACCTGCTGCAAAATTGCCGAATCAAATTCATGGAAATACTAAAAAGGCTAGATATAGAAAAATAATGGAACAACAAAGTAGAATATCGAAAGAAAACTTAGAAAAAAAGATAGGAAAAGAATATGAAGTTTTAATAGAAGATATATCTTTTGACAAAAAATATTATATAGGAAGGACAATACAAGACGTTCCGGAAATAGATGGGAGAGTTTATATAAGAAATACTAATATAGATAAACCAGATAACATTATAAATCAATTTAAAAAATGCAAAGTTATAGATGTAAGTAATTATGATTTAATAGCAAGATTTAAATAATGGAGGAAAATATGGATAGAGATTTGGATAAAGAAAAAATTATTGAAAAAATGAGAAGTCTAAGAGATAAAAGAGACTTAGAAATTTTAAACCAAGATTTAGAAGAGGTTAATTTAGATTCAGATTATCAAAAGGAATTGCCTGAAAATAAAGTATTGAATATTAAATATTTAGGAAAAATAGAGATAAATAATGAACCGAAAGATATTTATTTAGTATTAGAACAAAAACAGAAAGATGATGGAAGCAAAATTGAAATAGAAAGATATTGTACAGAAGATGGAGAAGTATTAGGAGGAAACAATAATTCTGATCAATTTAATTTTATAACACCAAATGAAAAATATAAAGATGTAGAAGGTTTAGTAGAAAGCTTACAAAGCTTAGATAAACAAGGAATTTTAGATTTAAACGAAATAGAGCAAGAAAGATTAGAACAAGTTGCAAAAGAATTAGGAATTACTGTTGAGGAAATAAAGAAAATAAGTGAAATAGATTCAGAAAAAACAGTGGAAGATAATGAAAAAGAAAATTTAGAAAAAGATAAAAATCCTGATAAAGAAAAGAAAACTTTAAGTAAGAAACAAGCAGAAAGTATTTCTACAAAGCAAGAAATAAAAACAGAGCAAAAAGTGACTGATAAAGATACAATGGCATCTTTACTTAATGTACAAGGAAAAGGGTATAGAAAAATTGCAATTGTATATTCTGATAAATTTAAAGAAGCGGGTAATACTACTAAATTTTCATTTGTAGGAATTAAACAAGATGGTTCAGCAGAAAAAATTGATACAATAGAACAAGCATACGGAACTAATCCTACTAAAAATGTACATAGTGTTAATAGAGACGGAAGCAAAATAGAAGAAGAAAAAGTAAATTCTATTTTTAAAATAAAAGGAAAAACAGAAACACAAATTGCAGTTGATATAGGAAATATGGGAACTATAGAGCCATCATTGGTTAGAACACCAGCGCAAGACAATGAAGAAGCAATAAGCATACCAATTGAAACTTCTAATATACGACCAACTACAAGAGAAACAAGAGAACTTATGAATAGAAACAGAAATACTAGAGTAAAAGAAGAAATTAAAAAAATAAAAGCTCATGAAGAATTAGGATGTGAAGATTTTTCTATAAAAGATATTGATGATAATCCAAACAATAATACACATGAGCATCAAGAATTTAGCGAAGAATATTTAGATAAATGTTCATCTGAAATATTATCAGAAAGTGAAACTATAGCAAACACATATAATAGAAGTGATGTAAAAGCATATGTAAAAAGATATCTAGAAAATGGTAATGAAACAATTGATACAGAAGATCTAATTAATAATGTATCAGAAGAGATGGAACAAGAGGCAGAAAAAGAACATCCATTACACCAAAACACAGATAGAGATTAAAAGAAAAAGTCACTAGAAGATAGTGACTTTTTGTGCTATTATAAAATAAATATTGATTATAGAAAAATTTTAATGTTAATTTAATAATCAAATGTTAAAATATAAAAAGGTGATAAATATGAGAATTTTAATAATAGAAGATGAATTTAATTTAGCAGATGTTATTGCAAGTAGATTAAAGAAAGAAAAATATACGGATTTGAGATATTAAATAAAATTAGAAAAAAAGGAATAAAATCAAAAGTTATAATGTTGACAGCAAAAAACTTATTAGAGGACAAACTAAATGGATTTGATAATGGATAATGGAGCAAATGATTATGTAACAAAACCTTTTTACATTGATGAACTAGTAGCTAGAGTAAATGTACAACTACGAAATGCAGATTTATTAGATATGGCAAAATCAGAAAATAAAGTTAAAGAAACATATAATAATGAAGATTTATCAAATATGGAGTAAATGCAGAATTATACAGGTTCAACATGAACCACAGTTTTATATACTTTATCTAGATTATCAACTGTAAGTTCTAAGCTATCAGCTAATTTGTGACTTTCAAAAGTAGACATATTACCATCAACGCTAATAGTAATAAAAACTAAATATTGACTACCAACTGGAGTGGATACAATTTCAGAAATTTTTTTTATTTCTTTGTAGCTATGTGTTATGTCTAAAATAAGATCTTTTGTTTTATCATCTACACTAATATCCATTAAAACATTATAACTTTCTATAAAAATAGTAACACCAGTATAGCAAATCCAGACAGAAATTCCAATTCCAACAATACTATCAAGCCAATATATTCCTGCTAAAGTAAGAATTACAGAAATTAGAGTAAAAGTAGTTACAATACAGTCATTTCTATGATCTTTCATGTTGGCTTCAAGTAGAATACTATTATATTTTTTATAGGCTTTTAGAGTGTAAAAAAATAAAAACAATTTAGTAACAATTGTTGCAATACATACAGCAACCAAAAACCAAGAAAATTGAAGTTTACTGCCTATAATTAAAGTGATAATAGAATCAAAAAACAACTTAGCTGAAACAAGAATCATAGCAATACTAATAAACATAGAAAAAATATATTCAGCTTTTCCATGACCTAAATTGTGATCCTCGTCATTTGGTGTACTTGCAATTCTATTACCGATAAAAGTCATAAGAGAGGCAAAAATATCTCCTGCACTATTTACGCTATCTGCAATCATAGCTTGACTTTTGCTTATAAAACCAACTGTAGCTTTTATTATTAATAAAAAGATATTACCAATTATTCCTAAGATACCAGCCTTTTTTGTATCTGCAAATTTTTCTTCCATTTATATCGACTCCTTATTTAAATATTTTATGATTATAACATATATAATATAAGTAAAAAAGAGATTTTCGAAATTTAATTTCCTGAAATCCATGTAATTTAGCATGAATTATAAAATTGTAGGTTGAAAAATGCTAAAATTATAAATTTGCAAAAAAAAACAATAAGTGCTATAATGAAAAAAATACAAAAGTGAAAAACGTTAAAGAGGTGAAAAGATGGCAATACTCACAATTATATATATATTAGTATTTATTATATTTGCCTTAATAGCATATGCAATACTACAAATAAAAATGTTTGGAATGAAAATAAAAGATTTTTGGTCATTTATAGAAGCAAATCAAATGTTAGATAAATTATATAAATTTGCAAGGCAATATGAAAATATGTCTCCGCAAGAACAAATCATTTATTTAGCTGAAGCTGAAAAAATATTTAATGCATTTGATAATGTACCAGATACATTATGGGAAGAAGAATATGATAAGTATAAAGAAGTATTAAAAAAATATAAAGATATAAAAATGTTAAGGTGGGCCTCAACATCAAATAAGAGTGAATCTTAAAGATTCACTCTTATTATATTTTTATAATAACTAAACTAAATGCTAGATAAGCATATCTAAATGCTTTTTTCATAAATAATCTAGATTTTAGAATTTCAAAAGATTCTGACAAAGCACAATATTTATCAACAAATGTTAGAATAAAGCCTTCTATAGATTTTGGAAATGCTACTGTAACAGGCCACATATGTTTTTCAATTATATCTTTTTCTTTATCATTTAAATCAAACAATTTAGATGCGTTTTCACAAGCTGTTTTTCCATGAGTAAAAGCATGTAATCCTTTTCTATCAGGTTGTCTTTTTCTCCAATCATATAAAAATAGATCATGCAACATAGCTGCTCTTGTTGCAGATTTATAATCTAAATTTAACTTTTTACAAATACAATAACAGTGGTATGCTGCTGTATAGCAATGTTCAAAACAGGTTGTTTCGTAATGCTGTTTGAAATTTTTCATTTGTTGAACTGTATCATTTGTTATTAAAGGATATATAATATCTTGAAATTCTTTATTTTGACTTATTATATCTTTCTTATATTGTTCCATAAAAACCTCTTTTAATTATGTACTTCTTTTAAATTATAGCACAAACAAAACATAGATTGCAACATTTTGTAAATTTAATTTATAGGTTTAATGCCTCATGTCATCTTATGCAAAGAACCAAAACTGAGATTTATTATTTAGAAATATTAAAAACTAGTTTGTTAATAATATTTCTAAAATTTGAACTGCATTAGTAGCAGCACCTTTTCTTAGATTATCAGCTACTACCCACATATTTAAGCCATAAGGAACACTAAAATCTCTTCTAATTCTACCAACAAAAACTTCATTATTACCATTTGCTTTAGAAGCAATAGGGTATTGTTCTTTTTCTATATTATCTACTAGAATAATCCCAGGAGAATTTTGTAACAACATTCTAACATCATATAAATCAAAATCTTTTTCAAATTCAACATTAATAGATTCACTATGGCAATTAACAACAGGAACCCTTACTGCTGTTGCTGTAATTGGTAAATCAGGCTTTTGCAAAATTTTTCTTGTTTCATTTATCATTTTATGTTCTTCTTTTGTATATCCATCGTCCATAAAAATATCAATATGAGGGATACAGTTATTGTGAATAGAATATGGAAATTTTTTTAAAGAATCCCCATAAGATTTATTTTCTAAATCTTCTATGCCTAAACGACCACTTCCAGAAACAGCTTGATATGTTGAGTAGACAATTCTCTTAATATGATATTTATTATCTAAAAATTTTAAAGGAATAACAGCTTGAATAGTAGAGCAATTTGGATTAGCAATAATTCCTGTGTTATTAAAAATTTCTTTAGGGTTTATCTCTGGAACAACTAAAGGAACTTCTGGATCCATTCTAAATATACTACTATTATCAATAACAGTACATCCACTTTTAACAGCTATTGGAATATATTTTTTAGAAACTTCACCACCAGCACAAAATATAGCATAATCAAAAGATTGTTTAAAAGAGTTTTCAGTTAATTCACAAAGAATATAATCTTCACCTAAAAAATTAATTTTTGTACCAGCAGATTTCTTAGAAGAAAATAATGTATAAGTTACATTAGAAAAATTTTTTTCTTCTAAAACTTTTAATACAGTTCTACCAACTAAACCACTACTGCCAACAATTGCAACTTTATATTTTCCACGCATATAAAATACCTCCGTTTATTTTATCTATATAAACATATGCAATAAAAATGAAAAAAGTTATTTTTTATTTTAAACGTAACGAAAAAATAAATAAATTTGAATGAAAATATTGCATTAATTTGTCAACAATAGTATAATATAAAAAGTGGCATAATAATATTATAAAAAGATCTTAAAAAAGAGAGGGAAAAAAATGGATTATTTATATATACTAAGAGAAGCTTTGGTCTGGATTATAACAATATTTTGGTTATATCAATTATTAGTAAGTTTATGTTCTTTAGTAAAAATAAAAGATAAACCTTTAAAAGTAAAGAAAGACCATAGATTTATGGCAATCATACCAGCACACAACGAAGAAGCTGTTGTTGGAAATTTAATTGAAAGTTTAAAAAAGCAAAATTATAATAAAGATTTATATGACATTTATGTAATTGCAGATAACTGCACAGATAACACTGCAAAAGTAGCAAAAGAAGCAGGGGCAATTGTATATAAAAGATTTGACGAAACAAAAAAGACAAAAGGGTATGCCTTAAATTGGTTTTTACAACAAAAAATAGAAGAAAATGCTCCATATGATGCATTTTTTGTATTTGACGCAGACAATATAGTGCACCCAGATTTTATTAAAAATATGAACAAAAAATTGTGTCAAGGTGAAGATGTTGTTCAAGGATATAGAGATATAAAAAATCCAACAGATAGCTGGATTACAGCAGGATATGCTATTTTCTATTGGACAATGCACAGATTTTATCATTTAGCAAGATATAATTTAGGATTATCACCATTACTAAACGGAACAGGATTTATGGTAAGATTTGATGTAGTAAAACCTCAAGGATGGGATACAAAAACATTAACAGAAGATATAGAATTTTCATTAAAAAGAATAATAAAAGGCAAAAAATTAGGATGGGCAACAGATGCAATATGTTATGATGAACAACCAGTAGGATTTGTTCAAAGTTGGTCACAAAGAAGTAGATGGACAGTAGGCCATATTCAATGTATTCATGAATATACAAAGAAATTAGCTATAGCGGCAAAAGAAAACAAAACAATGATGAATTTTGATGGATTACTATATATAGTAGGAAGTATACCAATGTTTATTCTTACATTGTTGTTACTAGCAACTAACTTTTTAATGTATGCAGGTGATGGAATGACACAAGCAGAATTAATGATGAATATGCTTAGATATTTAGTTCCAACATTTTTATTACCAATTGCAACAGGAGTTATTGCAATGTATTTAGATAAAAGACCTATTAAACCAATGCTAAAAGGTTTAGCATGCTATCCATTATTTATGGGATCATGGTTGCTAATCAACTTTAAATGTTTATTCAAAAGAGAGACAACATGGGAAAAGATTAATCATGTTAGAAATATAAAAATAGCAGATGATGGTTTACAAGAAGGATTACAAGAGGAAAGAAATTAAAAATATAAACACAAAGAAAGTTGACTTTTAAGCCAACTTTCTTTAATATTTACAAAAAGGAGAAGAAAATGATAAAAGAATTATTAAAAAAAGAAAATTTATTACATATAGCAATAATTTTATTAGGAACAATATTAATTCTAATACCAGCTTTTCATAGTAATATATGGTTTGATGAATCATACAGTGTAGCAATATCAAATCATTCTTTTAGTGAAATATGGACAATAGGCGGAAATGATGTACACCCTATTCTTTATTATTGGATGCTTAAAATAATAAATATTTTATTTGGAAGCAATATAATTATATATAGAATTTTTTCTGTTTTAGGAATTGTTGGATTAGGAATATTAGGTTTTACTCATATAAAAAAAGATTTTGGAACAAAAACAGGGCTATTATTTACATTTTTTAGTTTCTTCTTACCAGTTATGTTAAATTATGCGTTAGAAATTAGAATGTATTCATGGTCAATTTTCTTTGTTACATTAATGGTAATTTATTTAAATAGATTTATAAAAGACAAAAATACTAAAAATTTAATTCTATTTGGAGTATTTAGTATAGTAAGTTGTTATATGCATTATTATGCTCTTGTTTGTGCAGGAATAATTAATTTAGGATTAATTATTTATATAATTAAAAATAGAAAAAGCATAGAAAATAAAATAATAAAACAGTTTATTTTAGTAGAAGCGTTACAAGTGATACTATATATTCCATGGATGTTTTACTTTATAAAACAACTAACAAGAGTAGGGGGAGGATTTTGGATTAGAATTGAATTTCCTCAAATATTAATTGATATTATAAATTTTCAATTTAAGGGAAGCTTAGAACAAATAATACCTACAATTTTTGCTAGTATACTATTGATTTATATTTTATATATTATTATAAAAAATATAAAAAAGAAAGAGAATATAAAAGAAGGAATAATACCAATAATAATATATATATTGGTAATTGCAATAGCAGCAATAGCTTCATTAAAATCTCCTATTTTATATGCTAGATATTTATTTCCTATATCAGGACTTCTAATTTTTTCAATTTGTTATTTTTTAGCAAAGGAAAATAAAACATTTATTATAGGAATGATATGTGGTGCAATTTTAATAATGTCAGTAATGAATTTAAAGGAAAATATTGAAGAAAATTATGATATTTCTAATAATGAACCATTTGCTTATTTAGAAGAGAATTTACAACCAGAAGATATAATAGTATATACTAGTATAAATAATGGAGGAGTAGTAGCAGCATTAATTGATTCAAATCAGCAGTACTTTTTAAATGTGGATAATTGGACTATTGAGGAAGCATATAAAGCGTATGCTCCACAAATGAAAGTGGCATATAGTTTTGAAGAAGCTATGAAAGAAGCAAAAGGTAGAATATTTATAATTGATGATGGTAGTTTAAGTTGTTATAACAGATTAGAAAATAAAGAAGAATATAAACAAGTTGAAATCAAAAAATTTGAACCGAAATATAAAGAGTATACTTACCAAATTGTAGTTTTGGAAAAAATAAAATAAAAAACTATAAAAAAGCTTGCATTTATACCAAAAATTGGGTATAATAACAATGGAAACTATGAAAGACTTAAGAAGAGTGGGAACAAATCCCACTCTTAATTATTAGAAAAAAATAAATACTTATGATTAGATATGTTAAAAAGGAGGGATATTTTGGCAAGTATAGAAGAGAGAGTGGAAAGCTTATTAAAAGAAAAAATTGAAGCAATTGGATATGAACTATATGATGTAGAATATAGCAAAGAAGGTAAGAATTACTTTTTAAGAATATTTATAGATAAAACTGAAGGAATTGACTTAAATGACTGTGAAAAAGTGAATAATGAAATAGATGAAATTTTGGACGAAGCTGATTATATAAAAGAGCAGTATTTTTTAGAAGTTTCTTCTCCAGGTATAGAAAGAATCATAAGAAAAGAAAAACATCTAAAAAAATATATTGGCCATGAAATTAATATTAAGTTATTTAAAAAAGATAAAAACGGAAACAAAGAATATCAAGGAATTTTAAAAGCATTTGACCAAGAAAATATAGAATTAGAAGAAAATATAAAAATTGAAAGAAAAAATATAGCACAAATTAAAACAGTATATAATTGGTAAAGGGAGGAATAAAAATGAAAGATCAAGCAATTGATAACAAAGAATTAATTTTAGCTTTAGAAGAATTAGAAAAAGAGAAGGGAATAAAGAAAGAGTACTTATTAGAAGCAATTGAAACAGCATTAGTAACAGCATATAAGAGAAACTTTGATTCATTAGAAAATGTAAGAGTAGAAATGGATCATCAAACAGGAGCAACACATGTATATGCTATTAAAGAAGTTATGGAAAAAGCAAACGATGAAGATACAGAAATTAGCTTAAAAGAAGCTCAAAAGATAAACCCAGACTTAAAAGAAGGGGATACAGTTGAAACAGAAATCGTTCCAAGAGATTTTGGAAGAATAGCAGCACAAACAGCAAAACAAGTTATTATTCAAAAATTAAGAGAAGTTGAAAGAGAAATAGTATATAATGAATTCAATGAAAGAAAAGGAGAAATAGTTTCAGGACTTATTCAAAAAGCTGACCATAATATTGTCGTAATGGACTTAGGAAAGTTAGAAGGAGTAATGCCTTTAAAAGAACAAATTCCTACAGAACATTATAAAGTAAACGACAAAATAAAAGGGTATGTTTTAGATGTAGAAAAAGGAGCAAAAGGTGCTCCACAAGTAATAGTATCTAGAAGTCATCCGGATTTTGTAAGAAAATTATTAGAATTTGAAATACCAGAGATATATGAAGGAGTAATAGAAATAAAAAGTGTTTCAAGAGATCCAGGATATAGAAGTAAGGTTGCTGTTTATTCACCAGATCAAAACATTGACCCTGTAGGATCTTGCGTAGGACAAAAAGGAGTAAGAATTCAAAATGTAATTAATGAATTAAATGGAGAAAAAATAGATGTTATTGAATGGAATGAAGATCCATCTATTTATATAGCTTCAGCTTTACTACCAGCAAAAATATTGGCTGTTGACATTAAGGAAGAAGAAAAATTTGCGCAAGTTGTCGTACCAGATGATCAATTATCTTTAGCAATTGGAAAATCAGGACAGAATGCAAGACTAGCAGCAAGATTAACAAATTGGAAAATTGATATTAAGTCAGAAACACAATTTAGAGAAATGATAATAAAATCACAAGAAAGTGATAAAAAAGAAACAGAGGAAGAAACAGAAACCGAATAAAAATAAAAAGCAGACATACAATAAAGGAGGGACAAATATATGAAAAATCAACCAACTAGAACATGTATGGGATGTAATGAAAAAAAAGCAAAAAATGATTTGATAAGAATTGTTAAAAATAAAAATGATGAAATTAATATTGATAGAACTGGAAAATTGGATGGAAGAGGAGCTTACATATGTGACAACGTCCAATGCTTAGAAAAGATAATAAAATCAAAGAGATTAGAAAAAATATTTGATAAAGAAATATCAAATGAAATATATGAGAAATTAAGAGGTGTAATTCTTGATAAATAAAAAGATATTAGGATTAATAGGATTATCAGCAAAGGCAAGGAAAATAAGCTTTGGATCAGATAGTGTGGAAGATAGTATAAAAAATAGGAAAGTTAATTTAATAATTGTAGCTGAGGACTCTTCTGAGAGGACAAAAGATAAATTTAAATATTTAAGCGAAAAATATAAAGTGCCAATTATAATAATTGGAAAAATAGAGGAATTAAGCAAAGCAATTGGTAAATCAAATAAGGCAATATTAGGAATTGAAGATATAAACTTATCAAAAGAAATTCAAAAAATAAATAATGGGGGTGAAGTTATTGGGTAAGATAAAAATATATGATATAGCAAAAAAGCTAAACTTAACCAGTAAAGAAGTATTAGAAGTAGCAAAAAAGCTGAATATTAATGTGAAAAGTCATTTGAGTGGAATAGAAGAGGAAGAAGCGAAAAGAATTGAAGATGATATAAACAAAAAAGAAAACAAAAAGCAAGAAAAAGAAATAGTAAAAAAAGAAAAAATAGGAACAAAAAAGGAAGAAAAAGCACCTGTTATTATTAGAAGAGAAGTTATTATTTCACAAGAAGCAGAACAAACAAAAAAGAAAGAACCAGTAAAAAAGGAAAATAAAAAGAACAATGTAGGATTTGTAGAAAGAAAACAAAACAAAGACTATAATATTGTGTATAGAAATAAACCAAGTAAACCTATGACAGTTAGCGAGCTATTTGGACTAAAAAAAGAGGAACCAAAAAAAGAAGAAAAAGTTAAAGTTGAACAAGAAAATAAAAAAGAAGAAATGAAAAAAGAAGAAGTAAAAGAAGTAAAAAAAGAAGAAACATTAAAAAAAGTTGCATTAGATTCTAAACCTCAAAAGCAAGAAAGAGAAAACAAAACGATTGGAAGAGAAAATAAAATGAATAGAGAAAATCGAGACAATAGACAAAATAGAAATAATTATAGCCAAAATTCTAATAATTATAATTATAATAATAACAATAGAAATAATAATAGGTTTAACCATAATAACAATAGATTTAATAATAATAATAATAATAACAGCAATAATAATGGCAGATTTAATGGTAATAATAACAATAACGGAAATAATAGGTTTAATAATAGAAATAATAATGATAGATTTAATAAAAGACCTTTAGACGAAAAAGGAATTGAAAAAAATATTAAAAATATCATGTCAGTTGAAACTGTTGAAAAAGAAAGTGTTAGAGAATATAATAGAGGAATTGATAAACAAAAAAATAATAATAAATTTGAGGAAAATAAAGGGAAAAAATCAAAATCAAGAAGAAACAATTCAGCAGGAGATTTTGATGAAGGAAAACTAAAAAGCTTGAAACAAGCAAACAGATTGTCAAATATGTTTGATGAACAAGATGGAGGAATGTTAGATTATTATGATTTAACAACAGAGAGAGGTAGAAGAGGCAAAAAGAGAAAAAATCAAAATCAAGAAGAGAGAACAAAACAAAAAATATTCCAATTAACAGAAATTGAAATTCCAGAAACAGTAACTGTAAAAGATTTAGCAGCAGATATGAAAAAAACAACTGCAGAGGTAATAAAGAAACTATTAGGATATGGAATAATGGCTACAATTAATCAAGAAATAGATTTTGATACAGCTTATTTAATTGCACAAGAATTTGGAATTACAGCAACTAAAAAAGAAACAGTAACAGAGGAAGATATATTGTTTGATGATTCTGAAGATAAAGAAGAAGAATTAGAAACAAGACCTCCAGTAATTGTTGTAATGGGGCATGTTGACCATGGAAAAACATCACTTCTAGATGCTGTTAGAAAAACAAATGTGATTGAAGGGGAAGCAGGAGGAATTACACAAGCAATTGGTGCATATAAAGTAAAAGTAAAAGATAGAGAAATTACTTTCTTAGATACTCCTGGACATGAAGCGTTTACAGCGATGAGAGCTAGAGGAGCTCAGATTACAGATATTGCTATTTTAGTTGTAGCAGCAAATGATGGGGTAAAACCTCAAACGATAGAAGCTATTAATCATGCTAAATCAGCAGGAATACCTATTATTGTTGCAATAAATAAAATTGATTTACCAGATGCAAATATAGAAAAAGTAAAACAAGAATTAATGGCATATGAATTGGTTCCTGAAGAATGGGGTGGAGATACAATATATGTACCAATATCTGCTAAAAAAGGAGAAAATATTGACCAATTATTAGAAATGGTACTATTGGAAGCAGATGTATTAGAATTAAAAGCAAATCCACATAAACAAGCAAAAGGAGCTGTTATAGAAGCAAGATTAGACAAATCAAAAGGAGCAATTGCTACAATGCTTGTACAAAGAGGAACTTTAGATATAGGAGATACAATAGTAGTAGGCTCATCTATAGGAAGAATTAGAGCGATGAAAGATGATAAAGGAAAAAGTGTAAAAGCTGCAGGACCATCTACACCGGTAGAAATAATGGGACTAACAGAAGTTCCAGAAGCTGGAGATACTTTCTATGAAGTTAAAAATGAAAAAATGGCTAAACATTTAATAGAAAGAAGAAAACGTCAAGCAAGAGAGAAAGCAATTAACAGTGCAACAAAAGTAACATTAGATAATTTATTTACACAAATGGAACAAGGAAATTTAAAAGTGCTAAACCTAATTGTAAAAGCAGATGTACAAGGATCTGTTGAAGCAGTAAAACAAGCAATGGAAAAACTAGAAAACGAAGAAGTAAAAGTAAAAGTAATTCATGCAGCTGCAGGTGCTGTTAATCAATCAGATGTAACACTTGCAAAAGTATCAAATGCTATAATCATAGCGTTTAATGTAAGACCTGATAATATGGCAAAAGAAATGGCAGAAAAAGATGAAGTAGAAATAAAACAATATTCTATTATTTATCAGGCAATAGAAGATGTAGAAGCTGCGATGAAAGGAATGCTAGATCCAAAATATGAAGAAAAAGTAATTGGAAATGCAGAAGTAAGACAAACTTTCAAAATATCTAATGTTGGAACTATTGCAGGCTGTTATGTAATTTCAGGAAAAGTAGAAAGAAATGCGGGAGTTAGAGTGATTCGTGAAAATGTAGTAATACATGATGGACATTTAGCTACATTAAAAAGATTTAAAGATGATGTAAAAGAAGTTACTAAAGGATTTGAATGTGGAATTCAAATTGAAAATTATAACGACATCAAAGAAGGAGACGTAATAGAAGTATATATTATGGAAGAAATTAAGAGATAATGTCCCTTTTTAGGGATATTTCTCTTATAAAAGGAGGAAAAATAAAATGCCAGAAAATCAGAATAGATTAGGACGCATTGATGAAGAATACAAAAAAGAAATAAGCCAAATCATTAGTTATCAATTAAAAAATCCAAATGTAACAGGATTAATTAGTGTAACAAAAGTAAAGGTAACTAACGACTTAAAATATGCAAAAGTATATGTAAGCATTTTAAATTCAAAAAATTTAAAAGAAACAATGGAAGGATTAAAGAAATCTACAGGATTTATAAGAAGTGAATTAGCAAGAAAAATAAATTTAAGAAATACCCCAGAAATTTTATTCGAATTAGATGATTCTTTAGAATATGGAGCAAAGATTGATAGCATATTAAAAGAAATTATGCCTAAAAAAGAAGAGGAGAAATAAATATGACATTAGATGAAATATTAAAAGAAATAAAAGTGGCTCAAAATATTGTAATCTTAACACATGAATCTCCTGATGGAGACGCTATAGGTAGTAGTTTAGCTATGAGACTTATGCTAAAAGAATTGGAAAAAGAATGTGATGTTATTATTCCTGAGTATTCTAGACTATTTGACTTTTTACCAGGTATTGAGACAATAAAGAAAGAATCAGAAATAAAAAACTACGATTTAGCAATTGCAGTAGATTGTGCTGACATAAAAAGAATAGCTAAAAAAGAATATTTTGAAAATGCTAAAAAAACAATAGTAATTGATCATCATGGAAGTAATAATATGTTTGGAGATTTAAATTATGTAAATCCTGTTTCTCCAGCATGTTGCGAAATATTAGCAGGAATAGCAGAATATTTTAAAATGAAAATAACGAAGGAACTTGGAACATGCATAATGACTGGAATAATAACAGACACAGGAGGATTTAGACATGATGGAACAAATTCAGAAACATTTGAATTTGCAGCTGAATTAGTAAGAAAAGGAGTTAACATTCCATATATATATAAAAGAACCTTAAATACTAAAACTAAGGCTAATTTTCTACTAACTAAAAAGGTAATTGACAGAATGGAGCTATTAGAAGATGGAAAAGTAACATTTACATATATCACTATTAAAGATGAAGAAGAAGTAAATGCAGAACCGGGAGACCATGAAGGACTAGTTGAAATAGGAAGAGACATTGAAGGTGTAGAAGTTTCAATATTTGTAAGACAAAAAGAAGAAAATGCTTTTAAAATTTCATTGCGTTCAGGAAATGAAGTAAATGTTTCAGATGTATGCTTGATGTTTGGTGGAGGAGGACATCCACGAGCAGCTGGAGGATTAATACAAGGAACTCTAGAACAAGTAAGAGAAAAAATCTTAAAAGAAGTAAAAAAAGCATTGTAAGGAAATAAAAAATGGATGGAATATTAATAATAAATAAACATAAAGGATGTACATCTCATGATATAGTACATAAAATAAAAAAAATAACAAAAGAGAAAGTGGGACATACAGGCACTTTAGATCCAATGGCAACAGGAGTGTTGCCATTATTAATAGGAAAAGGAACATTGTGCTCAAAATATTTAATAGAACACGATAAAACTTATAAAGCTACACTAAAATTAGGAATTGAAACAGACACAAAAGACTTAGAAGGAAGAGTGATACAAGAACAAGCCGTTGATATTAAAATTTTAGAAAAAAGCAATGTTGAAAATATATTAAAGAGTTTTATTGGAAAACAAGAACAAATACCTCCTATATATTCTGCAATAAAGGTTGACGGAAAAAAGTTATATGAATATGCTAGAGAAGGAAAAGAGGTTAGAATTCAGCCAAGGACAATAGAAATATATGACATGAATTTAGAAAAAATAGATAGAGATAATAAAGAAATTGTATTTAAAGTAAGTTGTTCAAAAGGAACATATATTAGAAGTTTATGTTCAGATGTTGCTAAAAAGCTTGGCACAATAGGTTGTATGTCAGATTTAGAAAGATTAAGTGTTGGTAGATTTGATATTACTGAATCTATAACTTTAGAAACAATAAATAATAATATAGAAAATATTAATAATAATTTAATAACAATAGAAAGATTATTTGATAAAAGTAAAAACATAATATTAGAAGATAAAAAATTAAAATTATTCTTAAATGGAGTACAATTAAAAGTAAAAGAAAAAGATGGAGCTTTTAAAATTTATAATAATAACAAATTTATAGGTATTGGTTGCATAAAAGATAATATTTTAAAAAGAGATATTATTATAATATAAAACCTTATATAGCAATAAAGAATGTAAAGTAAAATGTTTTGTTATTTAGTATATTATAAAAATCACTTTCATATATTTAATTAAAAATATATGAGGAGTGATTTTTTTGTATTATATTCAAGAAACTGACAAGCCTAACTTTATATTAAAATTATTTAATATAGTAAAACTCAAAGAAAATAAAATAATATTACCAATAGAAGCTGAAGAAAAAATGGATTTAAAAAAGAGTAAAGTATTGGCAAATAAAACTAAAAAGATATTAAGCAAAACAAATTGCAATAAGGTAATTTTAAGTAAAGAAATAAAAAAACAACAGGATTATCAAAATTATTTATATACATATAATTTTGATATAATAGATGGAAGATGGTTGTTTGAAGTATTAATGCTTAAATCTTTAAAATATATAATAGAAAAGAAAAATATGAAAAAAGAAGAAGTGTCAATATCAATATTGGTAAATGATATCAATGACAATATTTTAGAAAATATAAAAGAAATAGTAAAAGAATATAAAAAAATTAATATCGTAACAAATCATATAGAAAAATTTAAGAAAATAGAAAAACAGATTTTAGAAAAAGAAGGAATTATGTTAGTAATTAGTAACAATAGAAGAAAAAGTCTTTTGAAATCTAAAATAATTTTAAATATTGATTTCCCAACAGAACTGATTAACAAATATCAAATATATGAAGAGGCAATTATTGTTAATTTAAAAGGAAATGTTAAAATAGAGAAAAAAAGATTTAATGGCATAAATATAAATGATTACGAGATATGTTTTAAATATGAAGATGAATTTGACTTTGAGAAAAAAGAAAAATACAATAAGAAGGATATATATGAAGCAAAAATTATAAAAAAACAACCGTATAAATTTATAATGAAGAGAATTGATGAGGACCAAGTGAAGATAATAGAATTGGTGGGAAATAAATCAACAATATAAAAAAGTAATGTTTACTATGTATATGATCAACATGCATACTATTTAAATGAACTGTAATATATTTAATCTAAATTACTAAAATTTTATTTAAAAGCTTTTCTTTTTTTACAAAATATAATATAATGTACATGCATAAATTTATAATTGGCAAGGAGGGAATAAGATGCCAAATAATAGTAGAGAAAATAGAAGTAATAGACAAAAAAGTAATGAAAAAACAAGAAAATACAGAACTCAAAATAAAAAAAGAAAAACTGGTAAAAGAGCAAAAGCTAAAAAAGTAGATGATTCTACTAAAATGTACAAACCAGTTGAGAATAAAAAAGCGAAAAAAGTGAAGAAGGAAAAAAAGCATCCAAAATTGAGAATGGCAATAAAAATAATGTTAGTTATATTTTTATTACTTTGTGTAATAGGTGCAGGAATTGTAGCAGGAATGTTTTTTGGACTATTTGGAGACGATTTTGAAATAACAAAAGAAGAATTAAAAATAGGAGCATCTAATTCAGTTGTTGTAGACTCAAATGGAGGAGTTATTGCCAATTTAAGTGGTGATGAAAAAAGAAAAGTAATTACACTTGAAGATATGGCAGATTACTTACCAAAAGCATATGTTGCAATTGAAGATGAAAGATTTTATAAACATAATGGAGTAGATTTAAAAAGAACAGCAGGAGCAATATTACACACTGTAACTGGTAATAGTTCGTATGGTGGTAGTACAATTACACAGCAATTAGTAAAGAATATAACAAAAGATGATGAATCTTCAGGACTTGCAGGAATTTTTAGAAAAGTAAAAGAATGGGCAAAAGCTTATCAAGTAGAAAGAATGATATCTAAAGATCAAATATTAGAATTATACTTAAATATTTTATATGTGGGTGGAGAAGGAAATCTACATGGAGTGGAATTAGGAGCAGAATATTATTTTAATAAAAGTGCAAAAGATTTAAGTTTAGCAGAATGTGCATTTTTAGCAGGAATTAACTCATCACCTAATTATTATAATCCATACAAGTTAGCTTCAAATAATGACACAGAAGAAAAAAGAGATGAAAGAATAAAATCAAAAGTATTAACAGTATTAGCTAAAATGAAAGAATTGGGATATATTCAAAATGAAGAAGAATACAATGAAGCTGTAAAACAAGCAGAAGAAGGATTAAAATTTGAAAAAGCTGCTATTGCAACAGGAACTACTTATTCTTATCATACAGATGCAGTAATAGACCAAGTAATTAACCAAGTAATGGATGAAAAAGATATTTCAAGACAATTAGCAGAAAATTATGTGTATAGTAGTGGATTAACTATTTATTCAACAGTAGATTCTACTATACAAGCTAGACTAGAAGAAGAATATGCAAAAGAAAAATATAAAAAGACGAGCCCTAGTAAAAAGCAAACAACACAATCTGGAATGGCTATTATTGATTATAAAACAGGAAATGTTGTAGGAATTGCAGGTGGCTTAGGAACAAAAGAAGGATCTGGATGGAATAGAGCAACTCAAATGAAAAAACAAACAGGATCTTCTATAAAACCAATAGCAGATGTGGCTCCAGCACTAGAGGAAAAGGTAATTACACCTGCTACAGTATATGATGACGTAAAAACTGATTTTGGTGGAGGATACACACCTAAAAATGATGGAGAAAGATATAGAGGAATTATTAATATAAGACAATTTATAGAAACTTCACAAAATATACCAGCTTTAAAAATAATGAAAGAATTAACACCAGAAAAATCCATTCAATATCTTAAAAAGATGGGAATAACTTCATTAGACGATAAAAAAGATAATGTATTATCATTAGCAATTGGAGGTATGACAGACGGTGTTAGTCCATTAGAAATGGCAGCAGCATATGGAACTATTGCTAATGATGGAATTTATATTACACCAACATTCTATACTAAAGTAGTAGATAGTAGTGGGAACACAGTATTAACACCAAAACAAGAACAAGTAAGAGCAGTTTCAGAACAAACAGCATATCTTACTAAAAAGATAACTCAAGAGCCAGTAAATAGTTCAAGAGGAACAGCTACTTATTGTAGAATATCAGGAATGGATGTAGCTGCAAAAACAGGAACAACTGACAAGAGTTATGACAGATGGTTATGTGGATTTACGCCATATTATTCTGCCGCAACATGGTTTGGATATGATGACAGTGAAGAAGTAAAAGGATTTTCTCAAAATCCAGCAGGTCAAATATGGGATGCAGTAATGACAGATATTCATAAAAAGTTAGCAAATGCATCTTTCCAAAAGCCAAGTGGAATTGTAGAACAAACAGTATGTAGAACAACAGGATGTTTAGCTACAACAGGATGTACAGATACTTATAAAGAAATATTTGCATCAAATAATATACCTGAAAAATGTCAAGGACATGGAAGTCAAAAATTATGTACTGAATCTGGAAAAGTAGCAAATGAGTATTGTCCAGAGACAAAAGTAAACAATTATGGTGCGACAGTACCAAAAGAACAATTAAAACTTTGGACACCAGTAAGTGGAAAAAATAGTTCTTCAGGAACAAAAGTTGAAGAAATTTGTGATATCCATAAGAAACCAGAGGAAAAACCAAAAGAGCCTGAAAAACCAAAACATAATACAACAAACACAGGATTAGAAACCACAACAAATACAGGTGGAAATACAAATACAAGTGGAAATACAAGCACAGGTGGAAATACAACGAATACAGGTGGGAATACAAATACATCTGGAACTGAAGATCCAGGTGCTGAAACATAATATTGTAATATTAAGCAATAAAATTGCCAAAATTAATATTTTTGGCAATTTTAGTAAAAGGAGAGAAGTTTATGGATATATATTTTTATAATACACTTACAAGACAAAAAGAAAAATTTATACCAATTGACAAACAAGAAGTAAGAATGTATTCTTGTGGACCAACTGTTTATAAAAATGCAACTATAGGTAATATAAGAACTAATATATTTCAAGATGTTTTAAGACGAGTATTGAGATATAATGGATATAAAATAAAACATGTTATGAATATAACAGACGTTGGACATTTAGTATCAGATGGAGATGAAGGAGAAGACAAAATGCTAAAATCAGCAAATGAAGAACATAAAACTCCTTTAGAAATAGCAGAACATTATACAAAGCTATTTTTTGATGATTTAAATTTGTTAAATATAGAAACACCAGAAATAATATGCAAAGCAACAGAACATATAAAAGAGATGATAGAATATGTTGAAAAATTAATAGAAAATGGATATGCATATGAAACATCAACAGCAATTTATTTTGATATATCAAAATTAGATAAGTATCCTATATTATCAAACTTAAATATAGAAAATCAAAAAGCTGGAGCAAGAATTGAAGTGGATCCAGAAAAACGAAATCCTCAAGACTTTGCATTATGGATAAAAGCACCAGAAAATCATTTGATGAAATGGGATAGCCCATGGGGACCAAGCTATCCAGGATGGCACATAGAATGTTCAGCAATGGGGAAAAAATACTTAGGAGAGCAATTTGATATTCATACAGGAGGAATTGATTTAATTCCGACTCATCATGAAAATGAGATTGCACAAAGCAAAGGTGCTTGTGGAAAGATACCAGCAAGATACTGGATACATGGAGAATATTTACTAATTAATGGTGGAAAAATGTCAAAAAGTCTTGGAAATGTATATTTAGTTAAAGATTTTATAGAAAAAGGATATGATCCAATAGCATATAAGTTATTTAGTTATTCATGCCATTATAGAAATAAACTAAACTTCACATGGGAAGGATTAGAGGCGGCATCAAAGTCATTAGAAAGATTACGTAATAGTTATCAATTAAATTTAAATGGAACAGACAAATTAACAATTGAAGACAAAGAAAAATTAAAACAAATAGAAGAAGGCTTTCATAAAGCTATCAATGATGACTTAAATATGCCTCTTGCAATGAGCTTCGTTTGGGAAGCTGCTAAATTTGAAAAGAAAAATCCAGAAATTGCAGAAATTCTTACTAAATTTGATAATATTTTAGGGATTAAGATTAATGAAGAAAATTCAGGAAAACAAGATATACCAAAAGAAATATTAGATTTGATTGATAAAAGAAGAATTGCAAGAGAAAATAAAGAATGGAATAAATCTGATGAATTAAGAGACTTGATAAATCAAAAAGGATATGATATCAAAGATACAAAACAAGGAACTGAAATCAAAAAAAGATAAGGAGGAATTTAATATGTCAATATTATTACCAGGAGGAGCAGGATATATAGGAAGTCATACAGCTGTAGAATTATTAAAAGCAGGAAAGGAAATAGTTATAATAGATAACTTTTCAAATAGCAAACCAGAAGTATTAGATAAAATAAAAGAAATTTCAGGAAAAGATTTTAAATTTTATGAAATAGATTATTTAGACAAAGAAAAGTTAGAAAAAGTATTTGAAGAAAATAAAATAGAAGCTGTATTAAATTTTGCTGGTTATAAAGCTGTTGGAGAATCTATTCAAAAGCCATTAGAATATTATCATAACAATATATCAGGATGTTTAGTTTTATTAGAAACTATGAAAAAATATGGAGTAAAAAAATTTATATTTAGTTCATCAGCTACTGTGTATGGAGAACCAGAGAGAATACCATTAACAGAAGATTGCAAAATAGGAGGAACTACAAATCCTTATGGAAGTTCAAAATTATTTATAGAACAAATATTAAAAGATTTATATGCCTCTGATAATTCTTGGGATATTTGTATTCTAAGATACTTTAATCCAGTAGGAGCTCATGAATCTGGATTAATTGGTGAAGAACCACAAGGAATACCAAATAATTTGATGCCATATATTGCAAGAGTAGCAGCAGGAACATTAAAAGAATTATCTGTATTTGGAAATGATTACAATACACCAGATGGAACAGGAGTAAGAGATTATATCCATGTTGTAGATTTGGCAAAAGGACATGTAGCAGCTTTAAAAAAATTGGAAAAAGAAGGAGAAGGGTTATATATTTATAACTTAGGAACTGGAAATGGTTATAGTGTATTAGATATGGTAAAAGCTTTTGAAAAATCAACAGGAAAAGAGGTACCATATAAAATAGCTCCAAGAAGAGAAGGCGATATTGCAACTTGTTACGCAGATCCTAAAAAAGCAAAAGAAGAATTAGGATGGGAAGCAACAAAAACACTAGAAGATATGTGCAAGGATTCTTGGAGATATATAGAAAAAAATAGTTAAAAGAGAGGAAAAAACATGATAGACTTTAAAGAAAAAATAGCAAAAATATTAGCAGATGCAACAAACTTAAATGAAAAAGAATTAGAAAGCTATATAGAAATGCCAAAAGATTCCCAAAATGGAGATTATGCATTTCCATGTTTTCGTCTTGCAAAAGAGTTACGAAAGGCTCCTCCAGTAATTGCTAATGAAATAAAGGAAAAAATAGAAACTACACCAGAAGAAATAGAAAAAATGGAGGTAGTTGGAGGATATCTAAATTTCTATATAAATAAAGATATAATAACAAAAGAAGTGTTAAATCAAATAGAAAATAATAGAGATAACTATGGAAAGTCTAAAATTGGAAAAGGGAAAAATATAGTAATAGATTATTCATCACCTAATATAGCTAAACCATTTCATATTGGACATTTGCGTTCAACAGTAATAGGAGGAGCATTATATAAAATATACAAGCATTTAGGATATAATGTAACAGGAATAAACCATTTGGGAGATTATGGAACACAATTTGGAAAATTAATAGAAGGCTATAAACTTTGGGGACAGGAATATAATATAGAAGAAAATCCAATAGATGAATTAACTAAAATATATATAAGAATAAATAATCTATGTAAAGAGGATGAAAAAGTCTTAGAAGAATGCAGAAATAATTTTAAAAAGCTAGAAAATGGAGATAAATATTGTGTAGAACTATGGGAAAAATTTAAGAGTTTAAGCTTAAAAGAATTTCAAAAAGTATATGATTTATTAGGTAGTGAATTTGACTCATGGAATGGAGAAGCTTTTTATTCAGATAAAATGCCAGAGGTGATAGAAATACTAGAAAAAACAGGAAAACTAATTTCGTCACAAGGAGCAAAAATTATTGACTTAGAAGATAAAGGAATAAATACTCCATGTATAATAGAGAAATCTAATGGTTCTACAACATATGCAACAAGAGATTTAGCAGCAATTTTATATAGAGCAAGAACATATGATTTTGATAAAGCTTTGTATTTAACTTCATATGAGCAAGTATTACATTTTAAGCAAGTATTTGAAGTAGCAAAATTACTAGGAATAGACAAAAAATATACAGATGGATTACAACATATACCTTTTGGAATGGTATTACTTCCAACAGGAAAGATGTCAACAAGAGAAGGAAAAGTAATAAAATTAGAGGATTTGCTAAATGAAGCAATACAAAGAGCTAAAATAATAATAGAAGAAAAAAATCCTAGTTTAGAAAACAAGGAAGAAATAGCAAAAAAAGTAGGAATAGGAGCAGTAATATTTAACGATTTATCAAATAGTAGAGTAAAAGACGAAATATTTGAATGGGATCAAATATTAAACTTCCAAGGAGAAACAGGACCATATATACAATACACATATGTAAGAACAAAAAGTGTAATAGAAAAAGCAGGGAAAATACCAGAATTAAAAAGTGTACAAATAAAAGAATTATTAGATGAGTATTCGCAAAATATAATAAAATTAATATACAATTTTGAAAATGTATTAAAACAAGTAACAGAAAAAGAAGAGCCATCTATTCTTGCGAGATATTTAATAGATTTAGCAAAAGCATATAGTGTGTTTTACAATGAGAATAAAATTATAACAGAAAATAAAGATACACAAAATGCAAGAGTCTATTTAACTTATGCAGTAGGACAAGTGCTAAAAATAGGAGCTAACTTGCTTGGTATAGAAATGCCAAATAAAATGTAGTAATAAAAAAATAGTCTTTTTCAAAAAATATTTAGAAAGAAGGAAATAAAATGTCAAAGGAAAAGAAACATAAAAAAGGTTTAACAGCTTTTGGAATAATTGTACTAGTACTAATTCTTATATTGGCAATAATAATAGGTGGAACATATTGGTATATAAATAGTAAATTATCAAAATTACAAAAAGTTGATATAGATGAAAATGATTTGAATGTTTCAGCACAAGCAGAGGAACAATTAGCTGATTATAGAAATATAGCAATATTTGGAATAGATTCGAGAGAAGATACATATGACAAAGGAAATAGAAGTGATTGTATTATAATAGCTAGTATTAATAATAAAACCAAGGATGTAAAACTAGTTTCTGTTTATCGTGATACATATGTTCAAGTTGAAGGGCATGGACTTGATAAAATAACACATGCATATTCATATGGAGAGGCACCACTTGCTATAAAGACTTTAAATACTAATTTAGATTTAAATATTAAAGAATTTGTAACTGTAAACTTTGATGCTGTAAAAGAAATTATAGACGACATAGGAGGAATATCAATGAATATAACAGCAGAAGAAGTACCTCATATATCTGGAATAACAAAGGCAGGAACATATAATTTAACAGGAGAACAAGCATTAGCATATGCAAGAATTAGATATGCAACAGGAGGAGATTATAAAAGAACAGAAAGAATGAGAGATGTATTAACTGCAGTAGTAAACAGAGTAAAGACATTTAATATTAGTCAATTAAATACACTTGTAGACCAAGTGTTACCAAGAGTATATACAAATATAACAGCAAATGATATATTTGGATTATTGCCAAGTGCTCCAAACTTTAAAATAGTAGAAAGTTTAGGTTGGCCATATGATACAAAAGGAAAGACTATGGATAGATGGTATGGAATTCCAATTACATTAGAAAGTAATGTAACTAGATTACATCAAGAGGTATTTGAACAAAAGGATTATTCGCCATCAGATACAGTAAAAAATATAAGTAATCAAATAATAGAAAAAACAGGATATAGTAAATGAAATAAAATATGTCTAATAACAATATTAATAATTTTGTTATTAGACATATTTTATACTATATTTGGATTTTCTAGCCCAAATAGTACACAATCATCTGGAATAAGTAGAAAAATAACAAATATTATATATGCATCTTCAGATGAGATACATTAAGCATTTGTATCCGGTAGAGCTTTAATGTTAACAGATGTTTTTATCGACACGTCTGGAGTAGTAACCGGAATAATATTCGTAAGTGGTATATTTAAAACGTATAAAATTATAACAAATAATTTTAAAATAATAGCAAAAACAATAAAATGTAATAATTAAGTTTCGAAATGTAATAAATAGAAAATATTACACTCCTTATATATGTTATTATTATATATAATGACACAAAGGGGTGTTTTTTATGTTAGGAATAGCAGTTTTTGATGATGAAAAAATAATAGTAGACTATGTAGGAGAGTTGATAAAAGAAAATTTAGACGTTAATGCGAAAATATATAAATATACCAAGTTAGAGGAATTTAAAGGAGACTGCAAAAAGGGAATACTTCAAAAAATAAATAATGAAGAAATATCTATTATAAAACATATATATATAATAAATTACAAATAGCATATATAGCATTTAAACAAAACAATATTAATGCAATAAAAATGCTAATAGAAGTTGAAAAAGAATTAGATGATATAAAATCTACAAAACATTGTGAAAATGAATTATTGAACATTATTTTATCTGTAGAAATCGAAGAAACTAAAAAATATAACATAAACATAGAATTAAAAATAGACTATTTTGTAGAACTTAATATGGAAGATATAGATGTATGTAATATTTTTACTAATTTATTAGATAATAGCATAGAAGCGTCGAAGAAAAATGAAAATAAAAATATAAAATTATATATATGTGAAAAAATGGATATGTAATAATAAAAAATGAAAATTATTGCAGATGTTATGAGAAAAATAAAACTGGTAAATTTGAAACAACTAAAATGAATAAAAAATCTCATGGATATGGGATAAAAATTATAGAAAAAACGCTAGAAAAATATAATGGGGTTTTAAACATGAAAATAGATAATGAAATATTTAAGATGATCATATTGTTGCCACAAAATAAAAGTACAATAAAGAAATAGTATAAATGAAAAAAGAAATTATAAAAATACAAAAAATACCAGACAAAAATAGTTGAAGATAAATAAATGTTATGTTAAAATATAAAAGAGTAGGGGGAAGTTAAAAAATGTATATAAAGATTAAAAGAGGGATAGATTTAATTTTGGCATTGGGATTATTAATCATCTTTGGAATACCAATGTGCATAATAGCTATTTGTATAAAGTTAGAAGATGGTGGACAAGTTATATATAAATCTAAAAGAATGGGAAAAGGACTAAAAGAATTTAATGTATATAAATTTAGATCAATGACGACAAAAAGAGAAGAGTTACATAGTGATTTATCACATGAACAAATGGTGACAAAAGTAGGAAAAGTTATAAGGAAAACATCATTAGATGAATTACCACAATTATTTAATGTTGTTTGTGGCTGGTGTTATACTGGATGAAATTGCTTATAAAGCCTTATAAATAAAGGATTTTAGACCAAAAAAATCATTTGCTAAAAAAACAAAAATCTACCTAAAAGTTGATAAAAATCAGGAAAAATTAAAAAAGAGAAAATGATATAGATTGTAGTTGATAAGTTTACTTAAGAAAAACTTCTCTCGATGAAATGCCACAGTTTTTGAACGTATTAAAAAACGATATGAGCCTTATTTGGCTCCGCCCACTTGTTCCAGGATAGTTAGATTCTCATAAAGGAAATTATGAAATTTATGAAGCAATAAAGCCTGGTATCACATCATGGTGGCAAGTTCCTCTATTTTCAGATAAAGAAATGCTACAATCAGCAAAGGGGGTGGCATGAATGGCTTTGATAGATTCAGCAACTATTGAAACTAGGGAGAATATGAACTCTAAAGTTTTAAATGATGTTGTTGCAATTGAAACAGTTATGATTCCTGTTAACAACAAAGCTAAGAAATTAAAAGTATTATGGCAAAAAACTAGAAAAGTATTATATTTCAGTGTTAAAAGATTATTTGACATAGTGTGTTCACTATTCGGAATATTAATGCTAATTCCAGTAGCAATAGTAACTAAAATATGTTACATAGCAACAGGAGATAAAGAAACAATATTTTATAAACAAAAAAGAATTGGAAAAAATGGAAAAGAGTTTGATTTTTATAAATTTAGGAGTATGATACCGAATGCTGATAAGGCATTGGAAAAAATATTAGAAGAAGATAAAGAGTTGGCAAATGAATATAAAATAAATAAAAAGTTGGAAAATGATCCAAGAATTACTAGAACTGGAAAAATACTTAGAAAAACTTCATTGGACGAATTACCACAATTTATAAATGTATTAAAGGGAGATATGTCTGTAATTGGAAATAGACCGTATTTGCCAAGAGAAAAAAAAGATATGGGGAAATATTTTGAAGATATTGAAAAAACTAAATGTGGAATAGTATCTCTTTGGGCTGTAGAGGGACGCAGTAATCTTTCATTTGAAGAAAGGTTAAAGTTAGAACAATATTATTCACATAATCAATCTTTGTTGGTGGATATAAAAATTTTTTTTAAAGTTTTCAAAGTAGTATTATTCAAAAAAGGTGCAAAATAATATCAAGTTAATTGGAGATAATTGATTATCTCCTTTTTTTATTCATATAAAAAATTGTTATATTAAATGTGGTGGATGGATATGAAAAAGTATAAATTAAAACTTGATATATATGAATTAAAAATAATAATAAATTCCTTAAATGAATTTAGAAATAAACTTATAAGAGAAAATGAAAATACGGATGTAATTGATGAATTATTAATTAAGTATATTGAAATTTTAGACTAGCAAATGCTAGTTCTTTTTTTGTACGTATGACATGCCCGTCATACGTATAAAAATGGCTATTCAAAAAAGAATAGCCATATACATAAGATATTGATAAAATATCAGAAAACCATTGAAATATAATGAAATTTTCGTAAACATAATTTTTAGTAAAATTTACTATGCAAAATTGAGCAAAAAAACGACTGAAAAAGTTGAAACTTTAGTCCTTTTAGTATATAATATTTTCGAGTTTCTTTCAGATGAACATTATATTTGAAAGACAAAACAGATTGATTTAAAAATATAGTATAGATTATACAATAGTAGTTAGTTTGAGTATTTAGCATTGCATTGTATAGTGCAATGATTTTTTAAGGAGAAGTGAATTTTGTGGAAAAAAATGAGCCGATAAGAGTGGCACAAATTATAGGAAAATGGCTTGGTGGTGGAGTGGAATCTGTCGTAATGAATTATTATAGACATATTGATAGAACTAAAATTCAGTTCGATTTTATATGTGATGAAGATTCTACGAATATTCCATATGGAGAAATAGAAAAAATGGGTGGTAAAGTTATTTTAATACCACCATATCAAAAAGTTTTTAAGTATCATAAAAAACTAAAAGAAGTATTAAAATCTGGTGGATACAAAATAGTTCACTCGCATATTAATACATTATCAGTTTTTAGTTTGTTTGCTGCAAAGTGTGCTGGAGTTCCAGTAAGAATTGCACATAGTCATAGCACGACAAATAAAAAAGAAAAAAAGAAGAATTTATTGAAGCAAGTATTGAGACCATTTAGTAAAGTATTTGCAACAGATTATATGTGTTGTTCAGAACTTGCTGGCAGATGGTTGTTTGGAAACAAAGAATATGACAATGGTAATGTTTATCTTTTAAACAATGCAATTGATTTAGATAAATTTAAATATGATGAAGATAAAAGAAAAGAAAAAAGAAAAGAATTAAACATAGAAGATAGTACTTTAGTAATTGGACATGTTGGTAGATTTGTTGAACAAAAAAATCATAGATTTTTAATTGATATATTTAATGAAGTACATAAACAAGAAGAAAATTCTATTTTATTACTTGCAGGACAAGGCCCTTTAATGGAAGAAATGAAAGAAAAAGTTAAAATATTAGGACTTGAAAAAAATGTTATGTTTTTAGGGCAGAGAAGTGATATAAATGAATTATATCAAGCAATGGATTTATTATTGTTTCCAAGTTTGTATGAAGGATTAGGCATGGTAGTAGTAGAAGCACAAATTTCTGGACTTCCGTGTGTTGTTTCAACAGAAATACCTAAAATTGCGAAAGTAACAGAAAAAATAGTATTCATAAATTTAGAAAATAATATAAAAACATGGACTGAAATTATATTTAACCATTTAAAAAATACAAATAGAAAAAATACAAACTTTACAGATGTGTTAAAAAAATATGATATAAAATTAGAAGCTTGCAATCTTGAAAAAAAATATTTGAAAAAAGCTAAATAAAAAGATTGGAGGAATATAAGTGAAGAAGATAGCAATGATAACATCGGGATTTTTGCCAGTGCCAGCAACTAAAGGTGGTGCAGTAGAAAATCTTATTGTAAACTTACTTAATGAAAATGAGAAAAATAAAAAAATTAAATTTGAAATTTTTTCAATATATGATCAAGACGCATTAAATAAGAGTAAAAAATATGAAAATAGTAATTTTAGATTTATAAAAGTAAATCCTTTTATAAAAATTATTGATAAAATGGTATTTTTTTTAGCGAAAAGCATATTCAAAAAACAAAATAGTCAAAGTTATAGATATATATTTCAAAGATTATATTATTTAAATAAATGTAGTAAGTTATTAAAAAAATATAATTATGACATAGTAATTTTAGAAAATCATCCAACTCAATACTTGGCTTTAAAATGGAGAAAAAATTACTTGAAATACTCAGGAAACTATTATTATCATTGTCATAACGAATTTCCTAGTACTTACGGATGTGAAAAAATAATAAAAAATACTAAAAGAATAATTTGTGTTAGTGAATTTATAGCTAGAAACATTTCTAAAGATAATGAAATACCAAGAGATAAATTTGTTGTATTAAGAAATTGCATTGATGCTAAGAGATTTTCAGGGAAAATATCAAATGAAGAAAAAGAAAGTATTAAGAAGAAATACGGCATTGCTCCAGATGATAAAATACTGATTTTTACTGGTAGAATAACCCCAGAAAAAGGTGTTAAAGAATTAATAGAGTCGTTAAAATATGTCAAGTATAAAAATTATAAACTGTTAATACTTGGTTCAGCACTTAATGAATTAAAAACAAAAACAGAATATCAAGAACAGCTTGAAGATGAAGTGAAGAAAATTTCAGACAAAGTTATTTTTACAGGCTTTATAAAATATGATGAAATTAATACATTTTATGCATTAGCAGATATAGCAGTTCTTCCATCAATATGGAATGATCCTGCTCCACTTACTATCATCGAATCACTTATGAGTGGTTTGCCAATTATAACCACAAATTCTGGAGGAATACCCGAATATGCAACTGATGGTTCAGCGATAATTTTGCAAATTAATGAAAAGATTGTTCAAAATTTAAGTGAAAATATAGACTATTTATTAAATAACACCAAAGAATTAAAAAGAATGAGAGAAAAAGCAATAGAAGTTTCTAAAAATTTAACACTAGAAAACTATTATTTTAATTTTATAAATATTATTAAGGATGAAAAATAATATGAAAAAGATAAGCGTAATTATACCAATATATAATGCTTCAAATAGTATAAAAAAATGTATAGAAAGTATTAAAATACAAAAATACAAAAACTATGAAATTATATTAGTAAATGATGGCTCAAATGATAACAGTGAAGAGATATGCCTCAAGTATCAAGAAAAAAATAATAATATAAAATATATTTATCAGAAAAATATGGGTGTATCGGAAGCAAGAAATAATGGAATATTAAATGCAAGTGGTGATTTGATTTATTTTATGGATAGTGATGACATTATTTCACCAAATTTATTTGATACAATAATAAATAATTTCACTGATGATGTCGATTGCTTATGGTTTAACTATAAGAAAATTTACAACTATGATAATCAATGGAATGATGAATATGATGTTGGAAAAATTAGAAATACAATTATTAACACTAGTGAATTTGAAAGAAAAGTTTTAGTTGAAGATGATGGCTTTTTATGGAATAAAGTATATAAATTAAAACTAATAAAAGATAAAGAAATATTTTTTAATAAAGAAATTTATGTATGTGAAGATTTATTATTCAATATGGAATATTCAAAATATATTAATAATATTAAAAAATGTGAATACATAGGATATGCATATTTTCAAAGTACATCAAGTTCTTTTAATAAAAAAAATAATCTAAAGTGGTTCTCAATATTAGAGGCATATCAAATATTGGAAAGTATTTGCGTTAAAACTGATATAAGAAATTTTATTGAATACAATGCTCTATACTATCAGTGTGAGGGGTACGCAAGAAACAAATATAATACAATAAAATTCAGTAAAAATATTTCTAGAGTAAAAATATATGATAAAAAAAGCTTAAAAATACTTTTTTCTAAAAATATAAGTATTAAAAAAAGAATGAAATTAGCATTGTTTATATTTTTTCCCAATTTAGTTTTTAGAATAAAACAAAGGAATATAAAAAACAAAAAATATTAGAATTACTATTGATAGAAAGGAATAATTAATAATGAAAAAAATTGGTATATTAACATTTCATAATGTAATAAATTATGGAGGAGTATTACAATGTATGGCATTGCAAGATTTTTTGAAGGCTTATAATTATGAAGTAGAAGTAATAAACTATAAAAGTAAACATATAAGTAAAAATAATAAATTAATTAAATTTTCATCTATTTCAAATTTAATTAAGTCAGTTTTAACATTACCTTTTAATTATATAAGAAAAAAGAGATATAATAATTTTATTAAAAATAATCTTATTTTGACAAATGATGTAAAAAACTATGATGAGTTAAAAAAACTATGTGAAGAAAAATATGATTATGTAATAATTGGTAGTGATCAAGTATGGAACTCTGAAATAACAGAAAATGAAGCAGATGTATATTTTTTAGAGAACATTAATGTAAAAAAAATATCTTATGCAGCAAGTACTGGAGATGATAAAATAAATGATATAAATAGAATAATCAAAAATAGTAGTGATTTTGAAGCTATTTCTGTAAGAGAAGAAACCACTTATAATAAATTACTTTCCAATAATATTAAGGCAGAATTAAATGTCGATCCTACATTACTTTTAAGAACTGAATATTGGAATACCAAAACGACTGTAATAAATAATCAAAATTGTTTACTTTTGTATATTCTTGGAAAGAATGATAAAATTGCTCAATTGAGCAATTTTATCAGAAAAGAAAAAAAATTAGAAAAAATATATACATTTTCTAAACAAAAATTTGGCATAGTTGGTATTAAAAGTATTGCGACCTCAGGACCATTGGAATTTTTAAACTATTTTAAATCTTCAAAATATATATTAACAAATTCTTTTCATGGTACAGTATTTTCTATAATTTACAAAAAAGAATTTTTTGTGATGTTACCATCCAAACGTCCTGAAAGAATAATTAGTTTGCTAAATAAATTAGGACTAGAAAACAGAATAATTTATGATGTCGAAAATTTAAAAGAAATCATAAAAGATAAAATAGATTATAAAAATATAGAAAAAAAACTTGAGGATGAAAGAAACAAATCACTTAAATATATTACAAAAGTTATTGGAGGAAAAATTAAATGAAAATTACTATAGATAAAATATTTGAATTTTTGTTTTTCATTATTTTGTTTATTTCATATAATGTGACTTTATATGGTTATTTTATACCTAATTATATAGTGATTTCAATAGCAATATTAGTTATGGGACTAATATTTGTTATGCAATTGAAAAATAATAATTATACAAAAAAAAATATGATGTATATATTTTCAGTATTTTTAATATTTATAATTTATATATTTAGAAATAAGCAATTAATTGATAATTTTTTATCATGTACATTGTATTTGCTAGTGTTTTTTTTGATGGTAATATTGCCGAACTCGGATAGATGGATAAAGATACCGTATAAAATGGTAAGTTATTTTACATTAGAACATGTAATCGGAACATACTTTGTTTTTTTATTTCCAAGTTTGTATGAAACATTATTTTTACCAATATTCAGAAATTCATCTGGATATGCTGATTTAATTAATCAAATTCATGGAAATATGAATGCTGGATTTACAGGAAATTATGGTGCAAATTCTAATTATTTAACATTAGGATTTATAGTTTTGTTTTCAAAATGTATTGCAAAAAAAAGATTAAAAAAAACGGACTTAATTATGTTGCTTGTAATTTTATTGGCAATTTTTATGACTGGTAAAAGAGGTCCTCTAGTTTTTGGAATTATAACGGTTATTGTTGAGTATTTGTTTACAAATAAATCTAAAATTCCAAACAAGATATTTAAATTATCATTGGGAGGTATTATTATAGGAACTGTACTTATAATTGTATCAAATTTTATTCCGAGTGTTGCATTAGTATGTGATAGATTATTTAATTCAACAGATGTTCTGAATGGTAGAGGACAATTATATAATTATGCATTAAAATTATTTAATGAACACACTTTCTTTGGAATTGGATGGGGAAACTTTAAGTATTATTATAGTACGTATTATAATTCTGTACAATTATTAAATGTACATAATACATATTTGCAACTTTTATGTGAAACTGGAATAGTAGGTACAATTATTATATTATTTTATATGATTAAGTCTGCATTAAAATCGTATAAAATGCAGAAACAAGAAATTTATAGCAATTATAGAGAAGAATTAATTATTTCATTTGCTATACAACTATTTGTAATATTAATTGGAGTAAGCAGTACCCCATTATATGGAATTGAGTTGTTATATATATATATAATTTCGTGTATAGTTCCTTTTGCAATTAGTTTGAATAAAAAAGGAGAATAAAATGAAAAAATCAAAAATTAACAAAATATTATATTTTATAAAGGGAATTGGCCTTGACTATGCATTATATGGGATGAAATATAAATTTCAAGATACCACGACAGACTTTGCTAGATTGAAATATGGAAAAGAAAAGTTTCTAAAAAACAAGTTAAAACGAATTATTAAAAAATATAAAAATAATTCAAAAAAAATATCGCTATTTAAAGAAAATAAATCGCATTTTGATAAATTTCCAATTTGGTTTTGTTGGTTTCAAGGTATTGAGAATGCTCCAGAAATTGTAAAATGCTGTTATAATTCTTTGAAAAAAAATATAGGAGTGAATCAAGAAATTAGAGTTATAACACTGGATAATATTGAAAAATATATTTCCATTCCTGAACATATAAAAAATAAATTTGAACAAAATAAAATATCGATGGCATTATATTCTGATTTTATAAGAATTGCTCTTTTGTCGCAGTATGGTGGATTTTGGATTGATTCAACAGTTCTTGTTACAGAAAATATAGAAAATATTTGTAGTAATTACAATTTTTATACTAAAAAATCTGACATGGCAGAATTACATTTTGGAAATTATTTGTTACAAGGTAGATTTGCTATTCATTTAGTTAAAGCAGATAACGATAATTTCTTAATTAATTTTTTATATGATGCATTATCATATTATCATAAAAAGTTTAATGCTCCGGTGGATTATTATTTAACTAATTTGTTGGTTGATATGGCATATAAGGAATTCCCAAATGTAAAAAGAATGTTCGATGAGTTACCTGTAAATGATCACGGTTTTGAATCTAAATTAAATGAGAAAATCGACGACTATTTTGATGAAAATTTATATAATATATATTTAAAGAATATGCCTTTTCAAAAGTTATCATATAAGTCTCATAAATTTTTGAAAACATTGAATAATAAGGAAACATTCTATGGACATATATATAATGAGTATGGAAAGGAAAGTATTAATGAGTAGAAATAAAGAGTTAATAAAAAATACGTTTATTATTTTAGTAGGAAAAGTAAGCACACAACTTATAACATTTCTATTATTACCAATTTATACTATTTTTTTAAGTACAACTGAATATGGCAAAGTAGATTTGATTATTACATATATTAATTTATTTGCTCCTTTAATATCATTGCAATTAGAGTATGCGGCTTTTAGATATTTATTAGAAGCAAGAAAAAAAGAAGAAGAACAAGGTAAAATTATTTGTAATACATTACTAATATTATCTATTATATCTATTATATGTACAATTATTTTTATACCATTATATTTTATTATAAATTATAGGTATGCTGTCCATTTGATAATTATATTAATTATTACGATGTTTGCAAATATGTTATTACAATTTGCTCGTGGCTTGGGAGATAATCTTAATTATTCAATAGCAAGTTTTATAGCGGGTGTATCAAACGCTTTAATTAGTATACTTTTAGTTGTTTTTTTAAAAAAAGGCATTGCTGGTATTTTGTTGGCAATGATTATATCAAATATGTTATGTGTTATTTATTTGTCTTTTAAACTTAAATTATATAGGATTGTTTTTAAGTATGAATATGATAAAACATTATTAAAAATACTATTGAAATATTCAATCCCTATGATACCTAATAGTATTTGTTGGTGGATTATTAGTGTTTCTGATAGAAGCGTAATAACGTGGATTTTGGGGGCTGCTGCAAATGGAATATACTCTGTTGCTGCAAAATTTTCTGGAGTAATAGTTACTTTATACAATATTTTTAATTTATCTTGGACGGAGGCAGTTTCTTTACATATAAATGACACTGATGCCAATGAATATTTATCAAATACATTTAATAACATAATATGTTTTTTTGCATGTGGTTGTATAGCTATAATTTGTATTATGCCTTTTGCGTTTAATATATTAATTGGTGGTAACTACATTGATGCATATAAATATATACCTTTTCTTATATTAGGATCTTTTTTTAATATTATAATGGGAATGTTAAGTGCAATTTACATAGGAAAGAAGAAATCATCTGAAATGGCAAAAACATCTGCTTGGGCAGCGATATTAAATATCTTTATTAATTTAATCTTTATAAAGATAATTGGCATTTGGGCTGCAGTTATATCCACAGTAGTATCATATTTAATTGTTTCAGTGTACAGATTATATGATGTAAAAAAATACGTAGATTTAAAAGTTAATATAAAAAATATATTAATATTATTTTTATTATTTATTTTTACAACATGTTTGTATTTTGTGAATTATTTATATAGTAACATTTTTTCTTTATTAATAATGTCAATAATTTCATATTTGCTTAATAAAGATATAATTGAAAATATATATTTCAAAGTAAAAAATAAAATAAAATTGATGAAAGGATAGTTTTATGGAACGAAACAAAACTTATGATGTACTAAAAGGATTATTAATTATTTTAATGGTAATGGGTCATACTCAATTTTTTGGACATGATTTTGTATTTTTATTTCATATGGGATGTTTTTTTATAATATCAGGATATTTTTTTGATTTTAAAAAGGTTGAAAGTAAGAAAGAACTTATTAATTATATTAAGAGAAAAATTAAAGGGTTATACGTTCCTTTTGTTTTGTATAATATATTTTTTATAATATGCAATAATTTCTTGTTTAGAATTAATTTTACAAGTAATTATTTTTCACTATTTACAATGATAAAAAAAATTGCTTTGACATTAGTTTTTTATGGCAGAACAGAACTTACAGATTCGACTTGGTTTTTGCAATCATTGTTTTTCATTTCGGTTGTATATGGAATCGTGGGTTATTTATTAAGGAATAAGGAAAATAAAATTGCCATATTAGGAATTATTTCTGTTTTGCTTTCATTAATTGGTTTTATTTTAAATAAAATTAATTTTAATATTTATCAAATTGGTACAATGTGCAGTTCATTTATTTTATTCTATGTTGGGCATATAGGGAACTATATAAGACTGAATAAATTTAATAAAGAACAATCAAAATTAATTTTATTTGGGTTTTGCATAGGATATTTATTGGTTTTAAATAATATTTTGGGAGAATATGTCATACGCGTTATGCAAAATCAAATATATAATCCATTAATATATATTTCTGCTTCAATATTTGGCTTTATTATGATGTACTTATTAGCAAATCTAATTAGTAAAATAAAAAAAATAGCGATGTATCTTTCTTTTGTTGGAAGGAATACTATACCAATATTGTGTTTGCATATAACTTCATTTAAATTAGTTACTCTAATAGAAATATTATGTAGCAATGTTGAAATAGAAAAATTATCTATTGTTCCAGTATACGATAACAAGTATTGGATTTTATTTACAATTGCTGGAACTGTAGTCCCATTAGCAATAAATACATTGTTAAAGGCGACAATAAATATCAATAAGAAATAAAAAAAAGAATAGCTTGTCTAATTTGACAGGCTTTTTTGCTTAAAATTAACAATTTTTGAGAAAATGTTTAAATATAATGAAATTTGTAGAAAAAAAGTATATAATACAACCCAAGTAGCAGCAATGTCATAATGGTGGCTAGTTGATATATGTATTATAAATATATTTAAAGAATAAAAAGAAATAAAATTTAATATTAAGAGTTACAAAGGACAAATAAATTCTTTTGTGATAGCTCTTATAAGACATTAGCTCTACATAAGAAGAATATTCGCCTTATGAGAGTTTTCAACTATGTTAAAATTTTATTTATATTGAATATTCGTGGGATAAATACCCTCAAAAAATAAATAATTTTGATGTTAAAGTCAGTTGTAAAGACAAAAACGTTTTTACGACTGGCTTTTTTCTTTGCCGAAAAATGTCGGTTTTTAGGTGTGGAAGTCCACCTATTCCAATAAATTTTAAAAATTTAGATTGATTGGAGGAATAAAGGTGAATAGACCTAAAAGAAAGAAAAGTAAAGATAATCCATATACATTATTAATAATTAATAATAAATAATAAATACTATGTTGAATTTAAAGATGTAAAAAATATATTAAATACTGTAGAAGTTACAGAAGAACAATTTGAAGCTTTTAATGAATTTGAACTAGAAGATAAATCTCAAATGAATAAAGATGAAAGGCATAAAGATAAGTCAGAAGTGAAGGAATAAAATCCTTTCAAAGTTCCTCGCTTTTATTTTTAAGGCTAAGAAACTTTATGATCTTTGAAAATTTTATATACATTCATCAAATACATTCCTATTATTAAAAGCACATTAATAAATACGCGTGTCGATTAATATTTGATTATAAAATTAGGTTGCTCCTGATATGCAAAGATTAATAATAGTAATAATGATACTCCTGCCTAGCCACAGACTCACGCAATGGGGGCAGTCTTGTAAGAACCACAAGAGAGTGAAATTCTCGTGGAATTGAAGTAGCTTTCAATCATTTGATGATTTCCCAGTGTTAAGGGGTTCAAGGAAAAATATTAACAATAATAAATATAATGAAATCAATAAAGGTCAAATTATGTTTGACCTTTTTACATGAAGAAAGGAGTAGTTTTGAGATATTTAAAAGGTACAATTTTTTATGCGAATTTAGAACCTAAAATAGGTAGTGAACAAGGTGGAATTAGACCAGTAATTGTTGTACAAACTGATAATGGAAACTGGAAAAATTCAACCGTTATAATTGCACCACTTACTAAAAAAAATAAACAATAAACCTAATTTGCCATCTCATATAAATATAAAAAAATTTGGAAAGCTGAAGTATGATTCAGTTATTTTATTAGAACAAATAAGAGTATTAGATAAAAGCCGAATTAAGAATGAATTTATAGGTAGAGCAAATAATAAAACTATAAAAAAGATAAATAAAGGATTAGAAAAAACTTTGGAATTTAGGAGAAAAAGTAAATGATTATAATTATAGGAATAATATTTTTGATAATAGCAATATTTTGTTATGCTGCTTGTATAGTTTCAAGTAGATGTTCTTCTTGGGAGGATAAGCAATGAGAGAAAGATTATTTAATTATCTAGTTAGTATTGTCCATAATAACCAAAAAGAAAATATGATGTTGCAAGCACATAATATGAATGAGGCTAAAGAAAAGGTGCTTGATGTAGTTATGAAATCCTATATCTGGAATTATAAAAAAAATGAATTTTATTTAGAATGTTACAGAATAAAAGTTTTAGAAGGAGGTAATTATGAGATTATTGAGTTTAGAAGAACAAAAAGAAATCGAAAGTAAAATAAATAATTACAAAAGTATGAATATTAAAAACATTAATGCTAGTGAAATAGATAATATAGATAATATAAAAATAGATGAAAATTTAGAACCAGAAGAAAGGGTTATTGACTTTTTAAAAAAAGTTAGTAATCCTTATTTTTTTAATATTGATGGTTATGTTGTTAAATTTTCATATCAAGAAAATAGAGTGGAGGCTGAGGAATGTATTCATGATGCTATAAAGCAAATTATTAATAAATAATCAAGTATAAAAATTCCAGAATCGCACATTGGCTTGGTCTTTAAATTTTAGATATTATGTAGCCGAAGGGAGAAAAAATATGAATAAATGGAATGTTGGAATATATATTAGATTAAGTCAAGAAGATGGAGACAAAGAAGAAAGTAATTCTGTAACAAATCAGAGAGAACTTATTAATAGTTATATCAGTGAGGATAAAGAACTAAATGTATATGACTATTATATTGATGATGGATGGTCTGGAACAAATTTTGATAGACCAGATTTTAAAAGATTAATTGCTGATGTCGAAAATAATGTTATAAATACCATTATAGTTAAAGACTTGTCAAGGTTTGGTAGAAACTATATTGAAGTAGGTAACTATTTAGAACAGATATTTCCTGTTAATAATATTAGATTCATTGCAATTAATGATTGTATAGATAGCTATAAAGATCCAGAATCAATAAACAGTATTATAGTACCTTTCAAAAATTTAATGAATGACGAATATTGCAGAGATATATCGCAAAAAGTTAAATATGCATTAAATACAAGAAAAAGAAATGGCGAATTTATGGGTTCAATGATTCCTTATGGATATATTAGAAGTAGCGAAGACAAACATAAATTGGTTATAGATGACGAAGCTGCAAAAGTTGTAAAAAAAATATTTAAAAATGCATTAAAAGGATTAGGAACAACAGCAATTGCCAGAAAATTAAATAAAGACGGAATAAATACTCCATCACTTCATAAAATAAATGTTTTAAAAATCAAATGTAATTATAGGAATAGTGGTAAAAACAATTATTTGAATGATAGTATGGTTGCTCATATATTAAGAAACAGAGTGTATTTAGGTAAAATGGTTCAATGTAAATATAAGACAGTTAGCTATAAAATCCATAAAAGAGTAAAAAACAGCAAAGAAAATTGGATCATCGTAAAAGGAACTCATGAAGCATTAGTAAGTAAAGAAGATTTTAAATGGATTCAAGAAAAATACTATACAAAGATAATTCAAACAAGAAGGAAAAATCATGATTATGCTTTGTTTTCAGGCTTTTTAATTTGTAATGATTGTCATAGAGAACTTTATTATTTAGAGAGTAGAAGACCAAGAAAAGATGGAAGTAGATTAAAATATTATATATGTGGTACTAATAAAGTTAATTCAAAGGGGTGTACGCCTCATAGAATAAAAGAAGACGATTTAATTGAAATTGTAAGAAAATCAATTAACAAGCAAATAAAGTTGGTTACTAAATTAAATGATGATTTAGAATTGATTTCTAAAAATAAAAAATTATCAAACAACATCTGGAAGAAAAATAATTAGTACGAAATTTTATAACAATTTAAGTGATTTAGGGATTAATCTAAATATGCCATTAAAAGATAAAGAAGTAGTGAATATTAAGGATATAATTGAGTTAAGGAAAAATTTATTAATGAGAAACATTTGAATGAAGTTGAAACAAGTAGCGGCAGATACAGATTTAGATGGAAAACAATAGAAATAAAAGATTTAGTTAGGATGAGAATAATAGTAATTACACAGGGAGTTATGTAGAAACATTTGCAGAGGAAATGTATTTAAAATTAAGAAGGCAAAAGGAAAACAAATTGATTATAACGTTGTTTCGAATTTAATTTTATTAACAGATGAAATGATTGATTTTTTCATTGAAAACAATGTTTCTATATGTACTTCAATAGATGAAAATGAAGAATTGCAAAATAAAAATAGGCCATATAAATATGGAAATTCATATAGGAAAACAATAGAACAGATAAAAAAATTAAGAAAAAAAGAAATAAATGTTAGTGATATTGAAACAACTACAAAGTATAGTTTAAATAAATTTAGAGAAATAGTTGATGAATGCATAAAATTGAAACTAAATAATATATTCATACGACCATTAACAAAATTGGGAAAAGCTGATTCTAATCGGGATAAAATAGGTTATAGTGCAGAAGAATTTTTAGAATTTTATAAAAATGCCTTAGAAGATTATATAATAAAAAAAAATAAGGAAGGAATATTTTTGTAAAATTGCTTATAAATTTTTTATAATAATTAAATAAAATATCAGAAAAATCTTGCAAAAAAAGTAACTTAAATGTATACTATAGAAGTGCAAAAAAGAAGGAAATAAAACAAAAGAAAAAACAAACAAAATAAAAGGGGAGGAAAAATGGAAGAAATAGATTTAAAAGAACTATTAAAAATATTTTGGACTAAGAAATTACAAATAATATTAATAATACTAATATTTATGGGAATTGGAGTAATATATACAGTAGGATTTAAAGTACCACTATATAGTGCAGAAACAACACTAATATTAGCATCACAAAACAACAATCAATCAAATTCAAATACAATAACAACATCAACAGCAACAGACATAACAGTAAATTCAAAATTAGTATCAACATACAGCGAACTAGTAAAAAGTAAAAATATAATAAGACAAGTAATAACAAATTTAAATTTAGGAACAACAATAAGCGAAGATGAATTAAAAAATAATGTAACGGTAAGTTCAGTAAAAGATACAGAAATAATTAAAATAACAGTAACAACAAAAGAACCAGTAAATTCTGTAAAAATAGCAAATGAAATAGCAAAAGTATTTACAGAAAAAGTAAAAGAAATATATAGCATAGAAAATGTACAAGTTGTAGATAAAGCTGAAATATCATATACTCCATCAAATATAAATCATAAAAAAGATATAATAATATTTGCATTTATAGGTGCAGTTGTATCAGTAATTTATGTATTAGTATCAAATATGTTAGATACAACAGTAAAAACTGCAGAAGAGATAGAAAAGGAATTTAAATTACCAGTAGTAGCTTCAATTCCAATATATAATGCAGAGCCACAAAGAAGAAATGGAGGTAAAAGATAATGAGAAAAGAAGTAATAACACACCAAGATCCAAAATCTCCTATTTCAGAAATATTTAAGACATTAAGAACTAATATACAATTCATGAGTACAAAGGGAAAATTAAAAACAATATTAGTGACATCAACTTTGCCAGGAGAAGGAAAAAGTTGGGTTTCATCAAACTTAGCAGTAACATTTGCACAAGCTGGAAAAAGAGTTGTATTAATAGATGCAGACATGAGAAAAGGAAGACAATATACAATTTTTGGAGTATCACCAAGACCTGGATTATCCAATTACTTATCAGGAATAATTGATAATGAAGAAGCAAGTGATGATTTAACAAATTATATTCAAGAAACAGAAATTGATAATTTATATTTAATTTCAGCAGGAAATATACCACCAAATCCATCTGAATTATTAATTGCACCACAAATGGTAAATTTATTAGAACAATTAAAAGATATGTGCGATGTAATAATAATAGACGGAACACCTAGTCAATTAGTAACAGATTCATTAATACTTACAAGATTAGTAGATTCTACAATAATAGTTACTGCAAATAAACAGACTAAAAAAGAAGATTTAAAAAAAGTAATAAATAATATTCAAAATGTTGGAGGAAAAATTTCTGGAATAGTATTAAATAAAATACCAATGTCAGCTAAAAAATATGAACAAAGTTATTATTATGGTTCAACATCAACTAGGCATACAAAAACTTCAAAAAGAGCTCAAACCCAAAGAAATGAAAAACCAATATATAATAGAACATCGGATTTATTAAAAGAAAATTCTACAGTTAGTAAAAATAAAAGAGTAGAAAATGGACAGAAAGAAGAAGTTGATAATAGAACAAAACAAGAAACACTAAACAAAGAAATAATAGTAAATAGTAAAGAGGAAATATCAATAGAAAAATCAAATGAGATATTAAAAGAAATAAACAAATATCTAGATGAGGAAAAAAAGAAACTAAATTAAGAAACAAAAGGAGAAAGCTATAAATGATAGACATACACACACATATACTACCAAACATAGATGATGGTTCAAAAAGTATAGAAGAAACATTTAATTTAATAAAAGAAGCAAAAAGTGTAGGATTTGATTCAATAGTATTAACATCACACTATATGGAAGGATATTATGAAACAAATTCACCAGAAAGAGAAGTATGGCTTGATGCTATACGTGAAAATTTAGAAGCGAAAAATATAGATATAAAACTATATTTAGGAAATGAAATATATATGTCGGAAAATATTATAAAATTATTAGAAGAAGGCAAAGCAACTACGATGAATAATACAAGTTATGTATTATTTGAAATGCCTTTAAATGCAGAACCACTTAATTTATATGATATTATTTATGAAATGCAACAATATAAAATAGTACCAATACTAGCGCATCCTGAAAGATACAGTTTTGTACAGCAAGATCCAGAATTAATATATGACTTAATACAAAAAGGAGTTTTAATGCAAGCTAATTACGGAAGTATAATTGGGCAATATGGAGAAAAAGCACAAGTAATAGTAAAAAAATTCTTTGAAAACAATATGATTCATATGTTAGGTTCAGATGTGCATAGGCAAAATACAATATACCCTAAAATTCCAGAGATTTTAATGGAAATAAACGAATTAATAGGAGAAGAAAAGTTAAAAGAATTAACAACTATAAATCCAAGACTAGTATTGCAAAATAAAAGAATAGATATAGAAGAACCACATAAAATAGAATTAAGTTTTAAAGAAAAACTTGCAATGTTAAAAGGCGAGTCATTAAGAACAATGTTAATGAATTTAGTAAGAAAAGATTAAAATATTTTTAGGTTAGGAAGGAAGTAAAAAATATGAGAAAATATTTTGGAACTGATGGAATCAGAAGAATTGCAAATACAGAATTATCACCAGAGCTAGTATACAAAGTAGCAAAAGCAGGTGCATATGTATTATCAAAACATACAGATCATACACCTACAATTTTAATAGGAAGAGATACTCGTATATCTGGAACACTAATAGAAAGCGCTATGGTAGCTGGATTTCTAAGCTATGGAGCAAATGTTAAATTATTAGGAGTAATACCAACTCCAGCAGTAGCATATTTAACAAGAAAATTAAATGCAGATGCAAGTGTTGTAATTTCAGCATCACATAATACATATGAATTTAATGGAATAAAATATTTTAGTAATAAGGGAATGAAAATACCAGATTCCCTAGAAGAGGAAATAGAAGAAGTTATGGAATCTGGAAAACTAGAAGAATTGACAGCTGTTAATGATAAAATAGGAGTTTCAGAATATGCATTAGAAATGTTAGATGAATATGTATACTTCTTTAGGAAAAACTTTGATGATGATATTGCAAAATATAATAGAGAAGATTTTGTTGTTGGTCTTGATACAGCAAACGGAGCTACTTCAGTGGTTGCAGAAAAAGTATTTAAAGCATTAGGAATAAAATATAAAATTATTAATAATCATCCAGATGGAATAAATATTAATCATAATTGTGGTTCAACTCATTTAGAAGGACTAAAGAAATTTGTTGTTGAAAACAAATTAAGTTTAGGGATTGCTTATGATGGTGATGGAGACAGATGTTTAGCTGTTGATGAAAAGGGAAATGAAATAGATGGAGATAAATTATTAGCTATTATTTCTCAAAGCTTAAGAAAAAAAGGAAAATTAAACAAAGATACAATAGTAGCAACTGTTATGAGTAATTTAGGACTTAATAAATATGCCAGAGATAATGGGTTAGAGTTATTGCAAACTCAAGTTGGAGATAGATATGTACTAGAAGAAATGTTAAAAGATGGATTTAATCTAGGAGGAGAACAATCAGGTCATGTTATCTTATTAGATTATAATCCAACAGGAGATGGAATATTAACATCTTTAATGTTAATAAAATCAATATTAGAAGAAGGAAAAAAAGCTTCAGAACTTGGAGAAATAGTAAAATTGTATCCACAAGTATTAATAAATAGTAAAGTAAATGCAAACAAAAAATATGATTATGATAAAGACAAAGATATTAAAAATGCAATTGAAAAGTTAGAAAAAGAATTTGCTGGTAATGGAAGAGTATTAATTAGACCTTCAGGAACAGAGCCATTAGTAAGAGTAATGATAGAAGGCGAAGACCAAGAATATATAACAAAAAAAGCGAAAGAAATAGCAAAATTGATTGAAGAAAAATTAAAATAAGCAGATTTGCAAATTATATATAAATAAGTAATAAAATTGTAATGAAAATGTAATATTAAAATGTTGATAAAAAGACAAATTAATGATATTATAAATTTATAAAAAAAGACAAAAGAAAAAATAGAGGGGAAAAATATGTTTATATTTGATATGTCTAATCCACTTACATTATTATTAATGTTAGCAGTAACTATATTATTAATATTTTTATCTCAAGAGATAAAACAAAGTTTTATTGGAGCAATTATGTTATTTGCTTATTTAATAATATTAGTAGTGCATGTTGCACAAATAGCAACACTATCAGAAGAATATGGATATTTGTTGACAACATTATCGAGATGTATTGTAATTGATTTTATTTTTGTTTTAATGGCGTTTTTCTCATACTTATGGGTAGATGATTTAGAAGCAAAAAGTAAAGGCAAAAAAAGTATAGATAACAGTTTAGATTGGTTTTGGAAAAAAATCTAGATAATGAAAAATAAAATAATAATCATAGCGTAATTCGAAATTTTATCAGTTTTTACTGAAAAAGTTTTTGAATTACGTTTTTTATATTATAGGAAAATTTTGCATATTTAAGTTTGTAACTGAATATATATACATATAAGAGACTTAAGATAAGGAGAAAAATATGTTTAATGTTACAGTATTAAAAATGCGAGATATTTTTAAAGTTATAATAGGAATTACTTTTTTAGTAATTGTTGTACTAGGGATTAGTAAAATTTTTCATAAAGACACAAAAGAAAACTCAAAAGGTGTACAAAAAATAGAAAATGGAATAAAAGCTTTGTCACAATTTAGTATGATAAATTGTATGGATCAGACAATTCCAACTATGTCAAGTATAAATGAAGAATATAAAAATATAGCAAAAGAAGATGATCAAAAAGAAAATAAGAATATACTACAAGAAATGTTAAAAACACAAATTAGTTCAGTGAATGCAATTGAGAAAAGTGAAGAAATAACTAATAAAGAAAATAACGAAAATATACAAGAAAATGAAAAAAATCAGACAGAAGAAAAACAAGAAATACAACTAGCTCAAGAAGGATTACAAACACAAGTAATTACAAAAAATCCAATTAGTGAGAATAGTAATGTAACGTACAAAAATGTAAAAATAAAAAATCAGACGAGCTATACTTTAACAGAAGAAATGTTAAATCCAGATATAACGATAGAAAATAAAAATATTGTACTATTTCATACGCATAGCTGTGAGAGTTATACTTCAAGTGAAAAATATCCATATACACCAACAGGAACATTTAGAACTACAGATTTAAATTTTACAGTAGTAAGAGTTGGTACAGAACTAGAAAATCAGCTAAAGCAGTATCAATATAATGTAATACATAATACAGACTATCATGATTATCCATCATATAATGGTTCATATACACGTTCACTTGCAACTGTAGAGAATATATTAAAGACAAATCCATCAGATATAATAATAGATGTACATAGAGATGCAGTAGGAAGTAGAAGCGATTATGCACCAACAGTAAAAATAGGAGATACTGATGAAGCAGCACAGATAATGTTTGTAATTCGGAACAAATGAAGGAGGTTTATGGCATCCAAATTGGAATCAGAATTTAAAATTTGCAATTAAAGTACAAGAAAAAGCAGAAGAAATGTACCCAGGGTTATTTAAACCAATAATGCTAACAAAGTCTAGATATAATCAGCATTCTGGAAAATATGCTAGTATTATAGAAGTAGGAGCAACTGGAAATACACTAGAACAATGCTTAAATAGTATGAAGTATTTAGCAAAAGTTATGAATGAAGTTGTAAAATAAATTTTAGTCTTATATTGATTATTAAAAAATACTGAAACTTAATTTTTATTTTACTTGAAATAAAAAAGTATCTTATATATAATATAGCTATAATTCAAAAAAGAGGAGGAATAATAATGGCAGAAATTAAGTTAGACTTTAAAAATAGTGGAGTAACACAAAAAAGTATAATGGAGTATAAGGCACAAGTAGAAATTATTCATAAAGATTTGCATAGAAGAGCAAATGATGAAAAAGACTTTGTAGGATGGTTAGATTTACCAACTAATTATGATAAAGATGAATTTGAAAGAATAAAAAAAGCAGCTAAAAAAATAAAAAAAGAATCCGATATTTTGGTAGTTATTGGAATTGGTGGTTCGTATCTAGGTGCAAGAGCTGTAATAGAAGCATTAACTAGTTCTTTTAATAATATGTTATCAGCAAAACAAAGAAAATATCCTCAAATATTATATGTAGGAAATAATTTAAGTCCAAATTATATTAATGAATTAATTGAATATATTGGAGATAAAGATTTTTCTATTAATGTAATATCAAAATCTGGTACAACAACAGAACCTGCAATCAGTTTCAGGATTTTTAGAGAAATATTAGAAAATAAATATGGAATAGATGAAGCAAGAAGTAGAATTTATGCTACAACAGACAAAGCAAAAGGAGCACTAAAAGTACTTGCGCAAAACGAAGGATATGAACAATTTGTAGTTCCAGACAATGTAGGCGGAAGATATTCAGTATTAACTGCTGTTGGACTGCTTCCAATTGCAACAGCTGGAATTGATATAGATAAACTTATAGAAGGAGCTAAAATAGCACAAGAAAGATATGATGATCCAAATCTAAAATATAATGAATGTTATCAATATGCTGTTATAAGAAATATACTATATAAATTATATAAAAATACAGAAATACTAGTCAATTATGAACCTAAAATGTATTACTTAACAGAATGGTGGAAACAATTATTTGGAGAAAGTGAAGGAAAAGAACAAAAAGGAATATTCCCAGCAGGAGTGAATAACACAACAGACCTACATTCAATGGGGCAATATATACAAGAAGGTAGAAGATGTTTATTTGAGACAGTTCTTGCGGTAGAAAATTCTAATTCAGATATAAAAATTAATTCAGATGATGATAATTTAGATGGATTAAATTATTTAGCAGGAAAGACCTTAGACTATGTTAATAAAAAGGCTATGGAAGGAACAATAAAAGCGCATGTATCTGGTGATGTGCCTAATATTAAAATAACTATGGACAAATTAGATGAAGTTAATATAGGAGAATTAATATATTTCTTTGAAAAAGCGTGTGCAATGTCAGGAAGTATTTTAGGAGTAAATCCATTTAACCAACCAGGTGTAGAAGAATATAAAAAGAATATGTTTAAATTATTGAAAAAGCCAGGATATTAAAATTTGTAAATATTAAGAATAATTTTTATAGCATAAGTTATTTGTAAGAGAAAATAATTTGTGCTATAATTTATGCAAAATAATATAAGAGGAGAAAATAATGATATATACAGAGAAATTTAAGATTCCATTAAAAGATATAGGAAAAGATAATAAAATAAAAAATAGAGCAGTTTTAGAAATTTTAGAAAATATAGCATGTTATCATTCAGACTTAGTAGGCTATGGTGTAAATAATATAAAAGAAACAAAAGTAACTTGGATATTATTAGATTGGAAGTTAAAAGTAATTAATAGACCAACTTATGGGCAAGTATTAACAGTAAATACATGGGGAAAAGGAATGAATAAATTTTTTACTTATCGTGATTATGAAATATATGATAATAATAACAATTTATGTGCAATAGCTACTTCAAAATGGGCTTTAATTGATACAGAAAAAGGGAAAATGTCGAGATTAACAGAAAATATAATTAATGCATATAAACCAGAGAAAAAGACTGTATTTGAAGAAAATAGTTTAGATAAAGTAAAAATACCAGAAGAATTTTCGAATACAATTAAATATGAAGTGATTAGAAAAGATATAGATATTAATAAGCATATGCATAATTTATACTATTTAGATTTGGCATATGAAGCTTTACCAGATGAAATATATAATAAAAGACCATTTGATTATGTAAGAATAACTTATAAAAAAGAGATTAAACTTGGAGAAAAGGTGAATTGTAAGTATGTTGAACAAGATGGCAAATATGTAATTGTTATTAAAAGTGAGGATGAAACAGTAATACATGCAATTGTGGAATTACAATAAAAAAGTTGCAATGCAGTAAGATGTCCAAGCTTTGGCTCTCCCTATAATACTTAACTTTTATTT